>OIYG01000082.1_pt1 | contig 100770 bp, 88 predicted proteins | sample 1587861 | NCBI WGS metagenome assembly OIYG01 (sample SAMN03283272) | human gut metagenome | biome: human-associated habitat; material: feces | host: Homo sapiens | place: Peru | collected 2012 | reverse complement strand
TATTTTTGGCGGAGTTGGTGAAGTGGTTAACACACTGGTTTGTGGCACCAGCATGCGTGGGTTCGATTCCCACACTCCGCCCCATTTTGTTTATAAAGTGCCATTTTGGTACTTTTTTTGTGCCACAAACGTACATAATATGTTATGATAATATTAGGTGAAGGGCTAGTACAGACTTTAGTTTGTATTAGCTTTTTTTAGTAGTGTAAAGGAGTAAGTGAAATGAAAAAAGTAGTAATAGGAGTATTTATTTTTATCTGTATATTTTTTAGTATAGATAAAGTTTTAGCAGGAAAAGGTTGTTGTTCACACCATGGTGGTCAGGATTATTGTAGTAGTGGAAGATGGGTTTGTAAGGATGGAACTTATAGTTCAACTTGTACGTGTAGTGGCAGTGAAACTTCAGGTGGAAGCTCATCTTATAAGAGAAGTAATGCAACTAGAAGAAATGTTACAACAACCATAAAAAAAGTTTATGGATGTACGAATAGTAGTGCCATTAACTATAATTCATATGCAAACGTATCAGATGGAAGTTGTAGATTTGAAAAAACTGAAACATCAACGGAGGAAATTGAATATGAAATAATAACTAATGGTGATAAGAAAAAAGGAAGAAAAGAAGTTATAACTAATGGTAAAAAAGGAGAAAAGAAGATTGTCAAAAAAATCATAACTAATGAGGCGGGAGAAGAAGTATCAAGTGAGATTGTAAAAGAAGAAGTTACAAAAGAACCAGTAAATGAAGTTATAGAATATAAAGATGTAAAAACAACTACTACAACTAAAAGTATTTCTGATAAAAAAGATACTGATGAATCATCAAATAAAACAATAATTTTTGAGATAATTTTAATTATAATTTCTGCTATTTATAGTAGTAAAAATAAGGATGCTAATACAATTATAAATAAAATAAAGAAAACTAAGTCTTGGCTTAAAGTAGTTTTATATTTCTTATACTTTATATTTGTTATACCTCCATTTATAGATATAGTGTTAATAATAATTAGCGAAATAAAAAAAGCAAAAAAGTAAGGTTCACATTAAGTGAACTTTTTTGTATAATAAAAAAGGTGAAATAAATGAAATCGGATGTTTATAAAATAAATAATGCTGTGGAAAAAATCAAAATGGGTAAGAATACACAGTTTTTAGATATAAGAGAGCTTAAAATAGTAACAGGAAAGTTAAAAAAGAATGAGTATAGCATATATTATCCTTATAAAGATAGTGAAAAAGTAATGTTATACACAGGAAAAGTTCCAAAAGTTAAGTTATTTAAAATTTATACTGTGGAAAATATTAGACATCAAGATATTTTAGGTAGCTTATTTGCTCTTAACATAGATTCATCATACTTTGGTGATATAGTACTTTATAATGATTACTATTATGTTTTTGTTAGTGATGATTTGGCATTATACATAAAAAATAATTTAAAAATGGTAGGAAATAAAAAAGTTTCATTAGAAGAAGTAGATTTAAGTGTGCTAGATAATTATGAAAGAAAGTATGAAGAAAAAGAAATGATAATATCAAGTTTAAGGATTGATAATGTTGTATCTGGTATAATTAATACATCAAGAAAAGTTGCTCTTGATAAAATAAAAAATAAAGAAGTAGTAGTTAATTATGATGTTATGAATAAAAACTCATACATATTAAAAGAAAATGATATATTTAGTATAAGAAGATACGGAAAATATAAATTTGTTGGAATAGTAAAAAGTACTAAGAAAAATAACTATATTGTTAAATATTTAAAGTATATTTAACAATATACAAAATGAATGTGTAAGGAATTCTGTGTAATTACATATTAATATGATAAAAACAAATAAAAAGAAAATGAAATGGTAGTACTACCTATTTCAATTAATTCTCTTTTATTATATTAATAATTTTATCTTCTATATTTTTATTAGGAGCAATTATGTGAATGCTTCCTTTATTATTTTTATTTAGATTATTATCATTACTTAATAAACTATATATTCTATTTGCAATGCCATGACTTCCATCAACAAACGTAACATTACCTAATACTTTTTTAATTTCTTTTTTTGCAAGAGGAAAATGTGTACAACCTAAAACAACAATTTCTGTTCCTATGTAATTTTTTAATAATTCCTTTAGATATGGATAAGTATCTTTTCCATTTTCTATTAGACCAGCTAATAGTGGTGCTTCTATTAATGTACAATCGTTAGTTTTGTAGTTACTAAATAACTCCTTAAACCTTTTACTTTCTCCTGTGCCTTTAGTAGTTAATATAATTGTTTTTTTATCTTTATAGTGATCATAAACTACTTTAACTGCTGGCTCTGTTCCAATAAAAGTTATGTCCTTATATTTTTTTCTAATATCGTTTAACACAACTTCTGTTGCTGTATTACATGCACATACAATTAATTTTGGGTTATACTTAAGCAAATTATCCACAACACAACATACTATATCAAATAATTCTTCTTTTGTTTTATTGCCATATGGATTATTTTTGCTATCTGCATAATATACATAATTTTCATCAGGTAACTTTTTAATTACCTCTTTTAATATTGTAGAGCCACCAATTCCTGAGTCAAAAAAACATATTGGAGCATTTGTTTTCATAAATTTAACACCTTCATTTTTAATTAATAAATATTACTCTATATAATTATAAATGAAAGATGATTATATATCAAGTTATAAAAAAGGATTCTAAATCTTATTTTTAGAATCCTTTTTTGCTTCTTTAATAATCTTTTTATTGTTTAGTAATCTTTTATTATTAGGTTCCATCTTTATTGCTATATCAACCCATTTTAAAGATTCGTCTATTTCTCCTAAGTAAAACGTACTTATAGAAAGTAAGTCATATATTGTGTAATCAAAACTAAATGGTTCATTTATGTATGTTTTTTCATGCGTTTTAATATTTAGTGCCAAAAGGCAATGTTTTTTAACAGCACTAAAGTTATTAAGCTCATACTCTAAAAATGCCATTTCAACATATGCATCTCTTAAATAAGGAGCTTCATTAATTGCCTTATTAAGCCACATTTTAGCTTCTTCATATCTTTTTAAGTATTTATAACATCTTGCTATAAAACGCATAGAAGCTGCTCTTTCATCTTTCCATGTTGCGGACTTTAGCGAAAGATGATAAATAAGTGTATCTATTGCTTCGTTTAATTTTCCATAATACATATATTCTCTTCCTAAATAATGAACATTTCTATCATTATAAGGATCTTCTTTTACAGATAATTCTAATAAAGGAAGATAACTACTTCTTGATTTAGAACTATCTGGATAATGATCAACTATTATGTCATTTGTAGTAGCCCAAACTTCATTGCTCCCAGTATATTTTAAAACTTCATGAACCGGATTTACCCATTTAAAATTTTTTCTTGCATGTATTTTTTCATAGTAAAAACTTACCTTAGGATTCTTATTTTCATCATGACTCCAGTTATAAATATATCTTACGTGATTTACTTTTTCATTTTCTAATATTTCTTCTAGTTTTTCTCTCCAACCAGGACTTATTACTTCATCAATATCTATACATACACATATATCAGCATCAAGTGGTACTAGCTTTAAAGATTCATTTCTTGCAACATCAAACCTCCAAGGTTTTATTTCTTTAGTAGTTACTTTAGCGCCTAATTCTTTTAATATTTTAACAGTATTATCAGTTGAACCAGTATCTAAAACGTATATGCCGTCAGCACTCTTAACCGACTCATACCATCTTTTAGCAAATTTTTCTTCATTTTTACTTATGGCATAAACATATATTTTTTTCTTTTTCATAAAAATATCCTTTCTTTTATTTTCCTAAATATTCTATGATTAATGTTAAACTAGAGTTTGTAAAGTAAGAATCAGAATCAATGTTTTGTAAATCTGGTGTATTAAGGTAAATATTTCTTTTTGACACATTAGATAGTTCATATAAGTCATTAGTACTATCTATAGATAGAATTCCTTCAGCGTGAATATGTGAGGTTTCTTCATTTCTATAGAAACAACTAGCACCTACATAAATATTATCAGTTCCAACTTTTTTAAATGCAAGGGTTGCAAAATCTATCTTTGGATCAAAATTTTCATTAAAATATGGAACTCTTACGTATGCATTAAAAGATATTTTATAATATCCATCTTTATTAAACTTAATGGTATTATTATTAGAATCTAACTCTACTATGTTATTTGTATCAATTTCTTTTCTTTGAAGAGGAAGTCTTTCTCCTTTTGATATTTCGTATCCATCATCTAAGTAATCTTTGTTAAAAGCAACTATGTATGCTGCATTTATTTTATTTGGAATGTTTTCACCATTTAATCCATCTTTTCCTTTTGGAATCATAAAGGTTAAAATATGGTTATCATTAACTTTATTATCGATTACTTTTGCACTAGTATTAGAATCTATCGTTATCGTATCTTTAATTGTAATTGTTTCTGATTTAGCTAGAACGTATCTTGGTCTATTTAATTTATTTTTATTAATTTCATTAATAGCATTATTTAATATGTTGCTACCACAATTACTTTTTTTAATAAAATTTTCATTCATATTAATTATCTCCTTTCTTTAATATATTATTAGTTAATAAAAAAAGTAATAATTTTATATTCCTATATATTGCTTTAATTTAAATATAATAGTTTTTTTGTTATAAATTAATTACACTTACACTTAAATAATTAATAAGCTATAATGATTAATTTAAAAAGATAAGGAGATAATAATATGTATAAATGTAATGATGATTATGAAAACATAAAAAGAAAAATAGAAGAGGAAAGAAAAAAATACAAATTTTGTTATATTAAAGGTCCGACAGGTCCAAAAGGGGATAAGGGTGATATGGGACCTAAAGGAGAAAGGGGTCTTCCAGGTCCTACTAGTATTGATGTTGGAATAACAAAAACAGTAGAACCTTACGAACTTGCCAAAGTAGAAAATGTTGGAACAAAAAAAGATGCTATTTTAAACTTTAAAATACCAAAAGGGGATAAAGGAGATACAGGACCTAAAGGAGAAAGAGGACTTACAGGTCCAAAAGGAGATAAAGGTGATACAGGTCCAAAAGGAGACACAGGTCCAAAAGGAGAAAGAGGAGAGCAAGGACCTTCTACTATACAAATTGGAAATATAAAAACAGTAGAACCAGATGATAAAGCAGAAGTTATTAATGTTGGAACACCAGTAGATGTAGTTTTAGATTTTAAGATACCAAAAGGAGATAAGGGTGATATGGGTCCCAGGGGACTTCCTGGTGAAATCGGAAGAACAGAACATATTGCAATAGATGAAACAGAAACGTTAGAACCTGGAGAAGATGCAACTGTTATGGATACATTTGAAAATTGGGTACATCATCTTTCTTTTTCAATTCCAAAAGGCCAAAAAGGTGATACAGGTCCTAAAGGAGATATAGGTCCAGCAGGCCCTCCAGGAAAAGATTTTACATCTTCATATGGAATAAGATATTCTAATACAGAAACACAAATAAATTTACCTCAAGCTGTTGATACAGCTCTTCCACTACCTGAAAAAGGAGCATCATTGTTTACCGAATACATAAATGATAATTCAATTAAAATAAAAGAAAATGGTGTTTATTTAATATCGTTTTTGCTGTGTGGTGCAACAAATGAAGATTGCTCTTTAACTACTTCTGTAAGGGCAAATGGATTATTACAACCTGCTACTAATATTACTAGTGAATTTCAAGCTCAAATAATTAATTGTATGAGTGGCTCTACCATTGTATCTCTTAATCAAGATGACCTTATTACGTTAAATATAAAACCATCTATGACTGTTAATATGATATTTAATGGAAGTACAAGTGCAATGTTAAGTGTTGCAAAAATACATTAAGAGTAGATTGATTCTATTCTTTTTTTATGCAAATTAATTATTTTAAAATCGATTTAAAACATAACTTATAAAGAAGGAGGAAGATAAAATGCAAATTATAGATGATAATACGGTTGTAGTTTATAGTAGCAACGAATTAAAACAGGTTTTAAGTGAAGCAAATAATTATAATTATGTTTATTTAGGAAATGATATTAGTCTTGAAAGCGGTTTTACAATAAATGCTAATAAAATAAATGTAACAATAGATGGAACTTATAATAATGTTAAGTATACTTATACTAATTATTTAACTAATGATTCGGATGTAATAAACGTTAGTACTGCAAACAAAAAAATCACCTTAAAAAATATGAATATAATAAGTTCACATACTTATGGAGTAGTTTATGTTCCATCTCATCCAAACTATTCTAACTTAACTGTTTTTTATAATAACGTTAATTTTAATGGTGTAGAGCTTTCCTGTAATTATTATGGAATAACTAAGATAGTTGACTCAAATATAACAGGTGAAGATACAAATTCAGTTACTGTAAGAAAAATATGTGATTCTAATAGAATTATAATAGGGGGAAACACAACAATTACAAGTAGTTCAAATACTAATACTATTTTCTTTTTTAATGATGTTATTCCATCTTATATTAAAATAGTACCTAATAGTAATGTTAATATTACAACAAATAGGGAACTTATGAATGGTACTAATAGACTTGATTTAATAGTAGGTCATGGCTCAACTTTTCTATTAACTACTGGAAATGGTTTTGCAATAACAACAACACATGGCGCTAGAAACGTTTTAATAGAAGAGATGGCTAATTTTACCTTTATAGAAAAAAGTCATCAAAGAGTTCCAATGTGGAATGTATTTGGGGATTTTAAGGTTTTAGAAGGTGCTAGTGTATCAGTTATAAATACGTATATGAATACACCATCAGATAATTATAATATTTATTTTAAAGGAACAAATCAAAAGTTTATATTAGATAATCCAAAATACGTAAATATTTATACTAAAAATGCAAATGTAGTTTATACAAATAATCCGGTTGAGTTTTCATTTAAATTTAGCAGGATAAACATGTGGATATATGCTCTTGATTATAATTTAGCATGTACACTTGATGATGCTCCAGCTTTTTCTTGGTTTAAAGAAAATACGCTTTCAAAAATAACAGGTACATTAAATAAAGATAATACGGTTATTTCATCTCATAATTTTACGGATAGTGAGTTAGCTCTATTACCAGATATAAGTAATTTCTCATTTCAAAGCAAAAAAATATTAACGATAGGAATGCTAAAGATGAACGTTCATCCACTTACAGCTACTACAAATGCTATATCAGGTCATACAATACCTTATTCTAATGTAAAAATAGAGTATGATAATAAGAGTTTAACGCTAGAAGCAGATGAAAATGGTTTATTTGAAGCTAATATTAATGATAACATTTTAGATAATACAAGAGTTAAAATAACCGCTTGTTTAAATGCTTGTTTTTCAGAAAGAAAGGTAATAACTCCTTTTAATGGTGAATTAACACTTCTAAACGTAACAGATAACATTCCTTTTAGTATGATGCCATCATCTATAAATCCCGTTATTTTACCTAAAAAAAATAAAACAGTAATAACTGTAGTTGATAGTAGAGTAAATAGTACTAGTTGGAAACTTTATATAAATTATATAAATCCTATGATTGAAAAGAAAGGAAAAGTATTAATAGATTCACTGTTATTTAAAAAGTTTGATGATGAAAAAATTAATATAAATGCAAATAAAAAAATGATATATCAATCAAATGATAATGGTGGAAATATTTCAGTAAGTAATGTTACTTTTTCTACTGATAAAGGATTGCTTTTAAAACCTAGTAAAAGTTTGTTAGAAGATGAAGATTATTCTACTTTAATAATTTGGAGTATAGAGGAGTAATGCCTTTACAGAAAGGTATAATTATTCATAAAATATACCGTGATGAGGTGAATTATGGCAAAAGAATATATTTACGTTAAACTTTATAATAATAATAGTCTAAGTTCAAATAATGTAAGAGTTAAGTTAAAGGATAAATGTAATAAGATTGTTTTTGATGGAAAAACAAATTATTTTGGAAAGATAAAAATACCAGTATGTAATAATAAAGTATATAAATTAATTGTCTATTATAATTTAACAAAAAAAGTAATACCTTTAATTGCAAGAGCAAATGAGGTTTATTGTATAAATATTGGTAGTAATAAAAATAAAAAACATCTTATTGCAATTTTATTAAAGGATAAGAATTATCCAAATATAAGAATAGAAGGAGGCATGATGACATTATGTCAAGACACACAATCCCAATAACGAATGGTAAAGGAAGTATTGAACTTGTTACTGGAACTTATAATGCACAGGCAGTAGCAGGAGGGTATGACGCTTCAACGTTAGATCCTAAAAGCGTTACCATAATAGATGGAACTGATACATATGCTTTTACAATAAGTGCAAAAGGTACGTTAACACTTCATGTAACAGATACAGGAGAAGCTAGTACGGGAGTACAAATTGTTGGTGCAAAGTTCATAAGAACAGATAGTACTGGAACAATAGTAGGAAAAGAAATAACAACTAATGATGATGGTAATGCGGTATTTGAAAATGTTCCGTATGCACAAACTGGAAGTAATACAATTTATTATAAACAAATATCTGGAGATGGTGGACATACATTTGATGATACAGTAAAATCAATTACAATGACACAAGAAAATGAAACAGTTGAAATTAAAAACCCAGATGCACCAATTAGAAACTTTACTTTAATGGATGCAAGTTTTCCAAACATTCCAGTTATAGATGGACAAATAATACTTGATGATAATTAAAAAAGCAAATTTTTTAAAGTGTAACCTATAAAGTGGCTCTAACAAAATAGACTCACTTTATAGATTTTTTTAATCTATTGTTATATAATGTAGAAAGATAAAAAGACAAGTTAAAAGTTTCTAAATGATATTAATAAAAATAATTTTGTTTTTATATTATCAGAAGAAAATTAAATATGAAATTGTAAATGATAATTTTTTATGGAGTAATAAATTATGAAAAGATGTGCGTGGTGTAATTTAAATAATGAAATTTATGTTAACTATCATGATAATGAGTGGGGAGTTTTAAACCTTGATGATGCTTATTTGTTTGAAATGCTTATATTAGAATTGTTTCAATCTGGATTATCTTTTGAATGTGTTTTAAATAAAAGAGAGCATTTTAAAGAGGCATATGATAATTTTGATGTTAATAAAGTTTCTTTATATGATGATAATAAAATTAATGAACTTATGAATAATAAAAATATAATAAGAAACAAGCTAAAAATAAAAGCTAGTATAAATAATGCTAAAATATTTAATAGTATAAAAAATGAATATGGTTCATTTCATAATTATTTAAAGATGTTTACTAATGATAAAGTTATATATGAGAATAATAAAACAACATCTAAATTATCGGATGCTATTTCAAATGATTTAAGGAATCGTGGGATGAAGTTTATAGGAAGTACAATTATTTATTCTTACTTACAAGCAATAGGAATTATAAACTCACATGATGATAGTTGTTATAAACACGTAAAAAAGGCTTCTTAAAAGCCTTTTTAATTATGCTAATTTTACTATGTTTAAATAAGCACTTGTTCCGCTTGTTGGAGTTACTGTTGCGTTAGTACTAGATTCAAGAGCAAGAGCTATTTCATCACCATTTTGAAGTGTTACAATAATACTTCCTTGAAGTGATTCATCACTATTAGCAGTTACTTCTTTTGTTATTGTAGAACCCGCTATTTGTGTTGTATTTTTTGTTACGTCAAGTGTTAATGTTGCAGCTGCATTAGATGAGCCTTGGAATAGATAATCTATTTTATAAGTACCATCAGATGTTATTGTTAATGTATTAGCATTGTTACCTGTTATGTTTTTTAATACCCCTGTTGTTGTAAGAGGTACTACACTTTGTGTACTTGCTGTTAAGTTTATGGTGTTTTCAGTTGTATCATATTTACTTGCAAATGCATCAAGTGCATTTGATGCAGCAGGCCCTGTTGGACCAGTAGGTCCTGTAGGACCTGTTTCACCTTGCGCACCAGTATTACCAGCAATACCCTGAGGCCCTATAGGTCCAGTAGGACCTGTTGGACCAGTTGCTCCGGTAGGACCAGTAGGCCCTGTTGCTCCAGTAGGTCCAGCAGGACCACCTGCAGGCCCAGTAGGACCTGTCGGACCCGGAATATATCTTGGACAACAACATTTTTTATTTTTCATTTCTTCTAAAGCCCTATTTAAAATATTACCTTCATAACATTCATTATTCATATTAATTTTCTCCTTTCAAAGTATAATATGAACTTGAAAAGATATTGCTTATTATGTTTGCTTTAGAGTGTATTTTACTTTTTTTATATAAGATGTTATATTAATAATAGATTGTAGAAGAGGTAGTGTATGAAAAAAGGTAAAAAGATATTCTTAATAATTTTGACGATAATATTTATAATTATGTTTTTAATAGGTGTTATGGTAGTAAAGGACTTAAAAGAAGAAGATAAGTTAAGAGATGATATTTCTAACATAAATGAACTTATAAATAGTGATAATCCTGATAATAAATTAATTAATAAAAAACTAAAAACTTATGTTACAACAGGAGAAAACTTATCACTAGAAAAAGCTGTTAAAAGATATTATTTAGATTCTTATGACTTAGTTAAAAAATATAATAATATAGTCAATGTAGAAAAGATAAGCAATCTTGTATCAATAAATAATTTTATGTTTGATGGAAAAGATTTTAATATTTCAAAAAATTATATTAATGATATAAATAACAACTTAGATGAAGTGGTAAATGAAGTTAGTGAACAAATATCAGACAAAAATAGAAATAAATATTTTAAAAAATATAAATTAGATTCATATTATAAAGACTTATATAATGAGCTTACTTTATCATTTGACTACTTTGGCTCAGAAAAAAACTTTAGAAAAAATATTAATGAACTAAAAGAACTTATTGGTTTAATTAGTGATACGTTAAATTATTTATCTGATAATAAAAGTCATTGGTTGATATCAAATGATACAATTATTTTTGATTCAAAAGAAAAACTAAACGAATTTGGGATTTTATTATCAAAAATAGAAGGAAATAATGAGTATATAAATCAAAAAGACATTACCAAGCAAGATAAAACATTATAGATATTTGGTATATGTCTTTTTCTTGATATAAAAATCAATTTATGATATTATCAAGTTACATTTAAAAAAAGGGATGATTATTCTATGAAAGATATTATATTAGATACTTTATTAGATTCAGTTAAATTATTACCATTTTTATTTGTTGCATTTTTAATAATGGAATATATAGAACATAAATTTAGTAATAAAGGTAAAGAAAAAATTTCTAAAGCAGGAAAATATGGACCTGTTTTAGGAAGTATTTTAGGAGCTTTTCCACAATGTGGATTTTCAGTTATGGCAACTAATCTTTATGCTACTAGAATAATAAGCGTTGGAACACTTATTTCTATTTACTTATCAACATCTGATGAAATGCTTCCTATTTTAATTTCTGAAAAAGCTAGCATAATTGTTATTATTAAATTTTTAGCTATTAAAATATTAATAGGTATGTTATCTGGAATATTAATAGATTTTGTTTTAAGAAAAAAAGAAAATAAAAAAATGAATAAAATTAAAGATTTTTGTGATGAACATAAATGTAATTGTTCCCATGGTATAATAAAATCCGCTATAAAACATACCATTAACATAATGTTATTTTTACTTATTATAACTTTTATTTTAAATTTAGGTTTCCATTATTTAGGTTATGATAAAATAAGTAAGTTGTTTTTAAAAGGAAATTTATTTAGCTCTTTCGTATCTAGTTTTATTGGACTTATACCAAATTGTGCATCAAGTGTTATATTAACTAAACTTTATTTAGAAAATGTTATTTCATTTTCATCTTGCTTATCTGGACTTCTTACTTCAAGTGGTGTTGCATTACTTTTATTATTTAGAGTAAATGAAAGTAAAAAAGAAAATTTTAAAATACTATTAACAGTTTATTTAATTGGAGCTTTATCAGGTTTTATTGTAGAGATTATAAATTTGTTTTTATAAGTAAAATAAGGAGAACTCGTGGAATTGTTGTTTACTTTATAACAGCTATTTATTTAGCTGATTTTTTTTGTTATAATAATTATAGGAGATGATATAGTTGAAAAAACCTTTAGTATTATGTATTTTAGATGGATGTGGGATAAGAAAGGAGATTGACGGAAATGCCTTTAAAAATGCCAATAAACCTACATTTGATTATTTGTGGAATAATTTTCCCCATAGTCTTTTAGAGGCTAGTGGAAAACAAGTTGGGTTGCCAGTAGGTCAAATGGGAAATAGTGAAGTAGGACATATGAATATAGGTGCAGGAAGAGTAGTGTATCAGCCCCTTGAAATTATTAATAATGCAATTGAAGATAAGTCATTTTATTCAAATGAAAAAATTATAAATGTTATAAATCATGTTAAAAAAAATAATTCAAAATTACATGTAATGGGACTTTTATCCACTGGAGGAGTACACTCACACATTAACCATTTGATGGCTTTAATAGATATGATAAAAGACTTTAAAGTAAAAAATGTATGTTATCATTTATTTTTAGATGGAAGAGATGTTGAACCTAAAAGTGCTAAAAAATTTATTAATATGTTAAATAATAAAATAAATGAAACTAAAGTTGGAAGAATAGTTACTTTATCTGGAAGATATTACGCTATGGATCGTGATAATAATTATGATAGGTTAAAAAAAGCATATGACGCGATAGCATATGGTTATGGAAATAAATATGATACTGCAGAAATTGCAATAGATGAAAGCTATAAAAAAGGTATAACTGATGAATTTATAGAGCCTTGTATTATAGGTGATGGCATTTTAGAAGATGGTGATGGAGTAATAACATTTAACTTTAGACCAGATAGATTAAGACAGTTATTTACTGTAATAACTAATATAAAAAATAGTCCTATTGAAACTAAAAAGGTTAGTAATTTATCAGTTGTTACCATGATGCCAGTTGTAAATAAAGTACTTTGTCCTCATGCTTTTAATCATGCAGATTTATCTGAAACTATGGGAAAATATTTATCAGAAAATAAGTTAAATCAATTAAGAATTGCAGAAACTGAAAAATATGCTCATGTTACTTATTTTTATGATGGTGGTATAGAAGAAAACTTTGATGGCATGAAAAAAATATTAATTCCTTCTCCTAAAGTTGCAACTTATGATTTAAAGCCTGAAATGAGTGCAAAAGAAATAACAGATAAATTATTAGAAGAATTAGAAAAAGATTATTTTGATGTTGTAATATTAAATTATGCTAATGGTGATATGGTTGGGCATACTGGAAATTACGAAGCTGCTAAAACAGCTGTTGAGTTTTTAGATACATGTATAAAAAGAATATATGATGAAATAAATAAAAAAAATGGTATATTAATAATAACTGCTGATCATGGAAATTGTGATATAATGTGGGATATAAATCATGTTCCTGTAACATCACACACAACTATGCCAGTTCCATTTATAGTAACAAAGAAAGATATAAACTTGAAAAATGGAAAATTAGCAGATATAGCACCAACGATGTTAGAATTATTAAATATTAAAATACCAAAAGAAATGACGGGTAACAGTCTTATAAAAAAATAATGTTAAAGTATTAAAAAAATATTTTAAAACTAATAATTGCTAAAAAAGTCGAAAAAAGTATAAAAAAGTCTTGATTTTTTTCGTAAATATAGTATTATTAAATCGGAAGTACATGTATATACTTCCCTTATTGCTAAGATCGTGTGTACCCACTCGCGATCTTTTTTTGTTTTTTGGAGGCCAAATATGAGTAAGTATCAATTAAAAGAAATTTTAAGTATAGCTTTAGATATGGGAGAAAGAATGTTAAAGTGTGGAGCAGAGGTATCTAGAGTTGAAAAAACAATATCTATCATATGTGAAAGTTATGGTGTTAAGTATATGGAAGTTTTTGCAATGAATTCCTTAATAATTACTACTTTAAGAGATAATAATGATTCAGTTTCAGAATCTAGAAGGATAACTTACCATGAAAATGATTTAGGACAATTAGAAAGGTTAAATGACTTATCTAGAAAAATATGTAAAAAAAATGTTTCAAGAAAAGTTGTTCTATCAAAAATAAATGAATGTAAAAAAGAAAAAAATAATAAAAAAATTATTATAGGTCAAATAATTGCTGCATCATCATTTACTTTGTTTTTTGGTGGTAATATTAAAGACTTTTTTGCTTCTTTATTTATTTCAATTATAATATTTTTTGTTAATTTATATGGAAATAAAAATAAAATTAATAATTTAATAATAAACTTTTTAAATAGTTTTGTAATTGGCGTTATATCTATTTTACTTGTAAAAATTAATGTTGGTAGTAATTTTGATAAAATAATAATAGGTAATATAATGCTTTTGATACCTGGATTATCAATGTTTATATCAATTAATGATATATTTAAAGGTGATGTATTATCTGGGATAGGTAGGTTTACTGAAGGTATATTTTTAGCACTTACTATAGCTGCTGGTGTAGGTTTATCTCTTCTTATGTTAGGAGGCACGTTATGATTAAATTATTATGGGCAATGTTAGGTTCTTTAGGATTTGGAATTATTTTTAATGTTAATAGGAATAAATTATTTCCTGTTATGATAGGTGGTTTTTTAAATTATTTTGTATATTATATTATTTTAAGAATAACGAATAATATATTTTTATCTGCCGCTTTTTGTGCAATTGTAACTTCCTTATATTCAGAGTGTTTAGCATTAATGTTAAAATGTCCAACAACTATATTTATATTAACAGGATTAATTCCATCGGTACCAGGTAGTAGTTTATTTTATACGATGCAAAATCTTGTTTTAAAAAATACCAACGAAGCTTTAAAACAGGGAATAATTACAATAGAAGTTATATTAGGAATAGTTTCTGGTATGCTTTTTGCATCTGCTGTAATGGTAATTCTTAATACAAAGAAAAAGAAAAGAAATTACATACATTAATTTGTATGTTATCTTTTCTTTTTTCTTTGGTATACTTTACTTTTATTAAGTTGTTTTTTATTTCCAGTCATGAAATTTATTGTTCTATTTTTCTTTGAAGCATTCATAACCGTAAATGTAATAGGAGAACCTAATACATAATAATTACCAGTGTTTTTACCTACTAATTTATTTTCTTTATTATTATAAACATAATTATCATCATTTAAATTGCAATAACTTATTGTTCCAGATATACCATTTTCTGTTTTAACAGTTAGACTATTTTGTCCTATATAAGTTATTATTCCATCAAATTTATCACCTATATGATGTTCCATATATTCAGCCATACGCATTTCTCTAGCTTCTCTTTCTGCTTTTTGAGCTTCATTACTTCTATTTGTACATTGATTAGCTACTTCTCTTAAAAATTCATCCATTTCGTTGTAATCGAAATCATATGTCTTATCATATATATTTAAAAGTCTGTGTACTTGTAAATCAGCATATCTTCTAATAGGTGATGTAAAGTGAGTATAACACTTTAATGCTAAACCAAAATGTTTAAGATTTATATTTGAATATTTTGCTTTTTTCATTGTATTTATAAGTAATGCTTCAGATAAAATGTTGTTATCATCTAATTCATTAAGGCTATCTACTATTCCTTGAATGTATTTATTAGATGTTATATTCTTGCAATTTTTAAATGATATATTATTATTTTTTAAAACATCTAAAAAACTTTTAATTTTTTCTTCATCTGGTGCTTCATGGATACGATAAATAAAAGGTAGACTTCTATAATACACATGATTAGCTACTGTCTCATTAGCAGCTAACATAAAGTTTTCAATTATTTTTTCTCCTACATTTTGAGTTCTTTCATCAAATATTATTGAAGAGCCTTTGCCTTTAGCTTTTATCTCTTGTTTATTAAAATTTATATATCCACGCTCTTGTTTTCTTTTATTCATAATTTTTGATAGTTCATTCATTATAAATAAATCTTCATAAAAATCTTCGTATCCTTCTATTTCTTTACTGTTAAGTAATATTTCATTTACGTTATCATAAGTCATTTTCTTTTTTGAATTTATAATACTATCATATATTTCATAATCTATTATATTACCACCTGAGTCAATTATCATTTCACATGTTTTAGTAAGTCTATCAACATTAGGATGAAGTGAACATATACCATTTGATATTTTAGGTGGCAACATAGGTATTACTGTATCATTCATATATATACTTGTTGCTCTTTTATATGCTTCATCATTTATTAATGTTTGCTCTTTTACATAATAAGATACATCAGCAATATTAACGTATAATCGGTAATTTCCGTTTGATAATTTTTCTATACAAATAGAATCATCAATATCTTTAGTATCATAACTATCAATTGTGAAAACATTTTTTTCTCTTAAGTCTTTTCTTCCTTCTTTTAAAGCTTTATTTATATCAACCAAACTTGGAATTTTCTCAAGTTCTTTAATTATTTTTTTATTAAATTCTACTTCAAATCCGTGGTCATATGCAATTGTTTTTTCATCAACATCAGGCTCATTTTTATGACCTATAGATTTTACAAAATCACCATCTAATTGATTACCTTTGGTAATCAATCTTATTAATAAGATTTCTCCAACACCATGCTTATCTAATTCTTTTTGATCAATTTTTATTTCAGATTTACATTTAGAATTATACGGTATTAGTGAGTTTTTTCCATTTTTAAAAATAACCTCACATGATATCTGATCAGAATTTCTCTTTAAAATTTTATCTATTGACCAAGATGTTTGATCACTATTTTTGTTAATTTTTTTTATGCATACTATATCTTTGTCTAAAACTCCATTTGCTTTATCTTTTGGAATTATTACTTGAACTCCATTTTTGTTTGTTATTACTAAATTTCCAGATGTCAAAAAACGAGCTTTTCCACAAAGAATTGATGGTTTATTTTTAAGTAATATATAAGAACCATTCTTATTTTTATAAATTTCACCATTTATTTCTAATTTAAATAGTGTATTTTCTAAATACTTTTCTTCCTCCTCATCAAATTTTAAAACCCTTTTTAATTCTTTTAGATCAATGTTAGAATCTTTTTCAATTAATTCTAATAATTTTTGTTCTAAAATTTCCATACTACTTTATACCTTTCACTTATATTATACTATTTATAAAATAGAATTGCTATATATTTTATAAAATATGTTATAAAGCTTTTTTATTATCTTTATTTTTTATATAATTAATAAATATTATTTTAAGGTTTTATTATATAATTTAACAAATTATAGCAAAAAGTTTAGATATAAGATAAACACTGGGAAATGTTGGTATAATTAATTTAAATTAAAAATACAAAATTAATTGACTTAAATATTTAAATATGTTAATTTAAATTTAGTAAATGAAGAAAGGTGTGTGATTAATATGAAAATAAGATTTACTAACAAATTTATATTATGCAAGGTTAATCACGCACTATTTATGTAACTTTTTTATAAATATAAGTGTTTATTTAATCTTGCTTATAAAAAGAAAGCAAGATTTTTTCTTGCTTAAAAAAAGGAAGGTGATTTAAATGATGGAAAATAAAGATAAGAAAAAAAGTATAAAAGAATTTAAAAATATATATAAACTTATAAAAGAAGATAAAGGAAAGATGATATTTGCATTTATTTGTGTGTTTTTAAGCTCTATGCTTTCGATAACAAATGGATGGTTGCAAGGTAAAGTAACGGAAGAAATAGTATCTAAAAACCTAAAAACATCACTTATTTTCTTGCTTATATATTTTATTATAGACATATTATTTAATAACTTATTAAGTAATATAGGTGTTATGATTTCAAGCAAGATAGAGGCAAAACTCTCTAAAAAGTTAAGTATCATGGTTTATAAAAAATCTCTTAACTTGCCAGCTTATGCTTTTGAGGAAAAAACAAGTGGTGAGTTAATAAATCGTATAACATCTGATACAGAAACTTTATCAAATACGTTTAATAGTATTATTCAAACTCTTATAAATGCATTTGGGTGTTTGCTTATATTGATTTATATATTCTTTAATTCAGTTGTTGTGGGAATGGAAATAGTTATATTTTTAATAGTTATTTTTGCAATAACAAAAATATTTAATCCTAAGATTAAAAAAATAAATCAAGAATTAAAGGCTAAAAAAGATAGCTATACTGCACTTTCTGCAGAATCTATAAGAGGTATTAGAGAGATTAAAACTTTAGGTATAAAGAAAAATTTAATAAGTGAAATATCATCTTTAAGAGAGTTGATTTATAAGAAAGATACTGAAGATATAAATTTACACAGAACTTATTCAATTATTATGTGGGCAATTAAAATATTATTAGAGTCACTTGTATTTGCAACTTGTGTTATTGGTATTTACTTAGGTAAAACATCACTTGGATTTTTTATGGCAATGACTTGGTATGTTTACAAATTTACTTGGCTAATTGATAATTTAACTAGTATGAATAGAATGTATCAAAGGTTATTTGTATCAATAAGAAGAATAAATGAGATAATAGATAATACATTATACGAAGATGATAAATTTGGTACTTTGTCTTTAAAAAACATAAAAGGAGAGATAAAGTTTGATAACGTATCTTTTGGTTATCCTAATGAAGAGGCTACTTTAAAGGATTTTTCTGTTTCGTTTGTGCCTAATAAGAAGATAGCAGTAGTAGGTAAATCTGGACAAGGTAAGTCAACCCTATTTAATTTGATAACCAGAATATTTGATGCATCAAGTGGAAATATATACTTAGATGATGTTAATTTAAAAGATTTAAGTGAAGAGTCTTTAAGAAGAAACATATCTATAATAAGACAAGAGCCATTCTTATTTAATAGAACTATTAAAGAAAATTTTACAATTGTTAAGCCTAATATTACGCTAAAGGAAATAAAAAAATATTGTAAGATGGCATACTTAGATGATTATATTGAAAGTCTTCCTGATAAATATGATACTAAATTAGGAGAAGGCGGTGTTAACTTATCAGGTGGTCAAAAACAAAGACTTTCAATTGCAAGAGCACTTGCCAAGGAAAGTAAAGTAATCTTGTTTGATGAAGCAACAAGTGCACTAGATAATGAATCACAAGGCTACATAAAGAAAGTCATAGATTCTTTAGTAAAAGATCATACGATAATATTAATTGCACACAGACTATCAACGATAATAGATTCAGATATTATATACGTTGTTGATGATGGAAGGGTAAGTTGCTTTGGAACCCATGAAAGTCTTTTAAAAACAAGTAAAATATATAAGAGCTTATATGAAAGCGAAGATAAAAATTAATCTTCGTTTTTTTGTATATTTACGATATATTTTACATAAAATAAAATGTATAAATATTTTTAGCACTCTTACTTGACAAGTGCCAAAAATAGTGGTATAACATAATTAGAAAGGAAGATGAGATATATGAGTTTAATCCCAAGAAATTATTTCGGTGATATTTTTGAAGACTTTATGCCAAGTACAAAGGAAGATAATATGAAGTGCGATATCTATGAAAAGGATGGTGCTTACAATATTGAAATGGACGTTCCAGGTTTTAATAAGGATGAAATAAAAATCGAAGCTAAGAAGGATTATTTAACTATAACTGCTGAGAAATCTGATGAAGTAAATGATGAAGATAAGGATAAGAATTATATTCATCGTGAAAGAAGTTATGGTAAGTATCAAAGATCTTTCTACTTACACGATTTAGATTCTGACAAAGTTGATGCAGAATTTACTAACGGAGTACTAAAAATTACCGTTCCTAAAAAAGACGAAGCAACTGAAAAAAAATATATCGAAATAAAATAAAAAAATAGCATTGATTGCTATTTTTTTGTGCCATTAATTAAATATATAAATTTAGTAGACCCATTTACATTGTTTTCTTTAATTGTAAAAGAATCATAATTATTACTTAATTTTTTAAGTTGTTTTAAGATGTTTGCTTTACTTTTTAAATCAACATTTATGATATTAGTAATTTTAGAAATTCCATCATCATTAAATTTGCTTATGCCGTTATTTAATTCATTTGCTCCATTTAATAATTTATTAGAACCATTATATAATTCATCCATTCCAGAACTTAATTCATTTATACCACTATTTAATTTATCTAAATTTTCCTTTAATAAACTTAGTTGCTTTTTAGTTTTATCAGTTGCAGCATTTTTTACATTATTTGAAACGGATATAGCAACATTTTTACTTACATTTTTAGCAACCTCTTTTGATACTTCTTCAGCGGTTTTTATTGATGTTTGTCTAGCTGTTTCTTCCATTATAGTAAGTAGTTGTTTAGCATTTATTAAAGAGGATAAACTAGTGTTACTACAAATAGCATTATATTCACTTGGAACTTCACCACTTGCACAAATACCTATTATTTCATCTGTTATTCCTAAATTACTTACACTATTTAAACCAGCATCGTATTTTGATTTAATAGCTTTATAACTATTATTTTCTTTAATTTCATTTACTGCTTTAATTCCAATGTAATTTTTTTGTTCATCTGTTAAAGTAGCACTATTAACTGATTTGTTAACTATATAATTAATTGTATTAGAATCAAGGGCATCTGACGTATCATTTTCTAGATCTGTTATAGATTTTGAAACAGCATTAGTTAAAGCATTAGAGCCACTATAAACATATTTAATTCCATCATTTAATTTTTTTGTACCGTTATTAGATTTTTCTATTCCTTCTTTTAATTCATTTGATCCAGTAGCTATTTTATAAGCTGCATCAGATAAAGAATTTGCTTTACTATAAATGCTATTTAGATTATCTAATTTGTCTAAATCACTAGATTCTAATATTTTAGGTGTTGATGCAATATATATACTGTTTAAACTGAATTTTTCTGTTGTATATTTTATAGTTATAGTATCTAAGTTTTTTAATTCGTTCATTCCTAAACTTTCATATAATCCAGGTGCCGCAATAGCAGCTATTACGTTATTTGTTCCTGTTGAAATAACTTTTCCATTATTAACAGTTACATTAGAATTATATTTAGTAGGTACTATAGTTGTTAATGCTGATACAAAAGGTGTATATAAATTCTTTCCATTTACATAATGCTTATCGTTATTAATTAGTTTAATAGTAATTTCAACATCACCTTTTTTATTTTTCATTTCCTTAACTTTTTTATTTTCTCCATTTAATTTATAAGTTATATCTAAAGTTATAGGTAAGTTATTATCAGTATTTCCTTGATAATAAATGTCTTTTTTGCTTTTTGTTTCCCATGTTAATTTGTTATTATATAAAGTATATTTTTCATTACCGTTTAAATTTTTAATACTATTTAAATTGGTTAAATCATTTATATTTGTTGACTTATTATCATTAATCAAATGTTCAGTTACTGTTATATTTTTAACCTTTCCATTATTTTTAAATTTTGCATAAACAGTTTCATCTTTGGTTAATGCAAATACACTTTGAGGAATGATTAGCATTCCTATTAATGCTGTTTTTATTGCTTTATTTAATGTTTTTTTATTTTTCATTTTAACATCTCCTTTTTTAAAACCTTTTGTTGTTTTACATATTAATTTATCAAAAATTATTAAAACAGATGGAAGAACCATAATAACTGTTATCATACTTATTATTGCACCTCTTGAAATTAAAGAACATAAAGAACCAATCATTTCTAGTTTAGAGTATACGCCTACACCAAATGTTGCTGCGAAAAAACACATACCAGAAACGAAAATTGAACTTACAGAGCTATCTAAGGAAGCTTTTATAGCTTTAATTTTATCTTTAGTTTTTCTTTCTTCTAGATATTTAGTTGTCATAAGTATTGCGTAATCTATAGTTGCTCCAAGTTGTATAGTACCTATTACTATTGATGCTATAAACGGAATTGATGTATTAGTGTAATATGGTACTGACATATTTAAGAATATTGCAAATTCAATAACACATATAAGTAAAATAGGTAGACTATATGATTTAAGTACGAAAAGCATTATTACTAATATTACTAAAATAGATGCATAATTAACATTTTTAAAATCAGTATCACTAATTTCAACTAAATCTTTCATTAAAGGACCTTCTCCAGCAACAATAGCATTATTATCGTATTTTTTTACAATCTTGTTAACTTTACTTATTTGATTATTTAATTTTTCTGTTGCTATATCATACTTTGAATTTAAAATTATCATTTTATATTTATCACTTTCTATCATAGAAGATAAATTAGTATCTAACATATCTATCGGAAGTCCAAGATTGCTTGTGCTTGAAGATGAAATAGCAAAGTCAATTCCATCTATTTTTTTAATTTCATCTATCATATCATTTATATCATCATTACTTATGTTTTTACTAACTAATATAATTTCAGGAGATACGATATTATAATCTTCTTTAAGTGATTTATTTGCAATTGAACTTTTTAAAGTAGAAGGTAGTGTTCTATCTAAATTATAATATACATTTGTATTTTTTTGCCCTATTATAGCAGGTATCATTAATAACAAGAATACTATAAATATAGCTTTATAATGTTTTATTGTAAAACCTTTTAACTTTTTAAATGTTGGTAGTATTACTTTATGACTTGTTTTTTCTATTTGTTTATCAAAAATTAGAAGAAGTGCTGGAAATAATGTAACAACACAAATAACTCCTAATAAAACTCCTTTAGCCATTACTAAACCAATATCTTTTCCAAGTGTAAGAGTCATAAAACAAAGTGCTAAAAATCCTGCGATAGTAGTAAATGAAGACCCAGTAACAGCTGTTATAGTATCTTTAATTGCACTTTTCATAGCATCTTCTTTGTTTTTTGATTTCTTTTTACAATTTTCATATTTATGATATAAGAAAATAGAAAAGTCGGTTGTAACACCTAATTGTAAAACTGCACTAATAGCTTTTGTAATATAAGATATATTTCCTAAAAATACATTAGTTCCCATATTAAATAATATTGCTATTCCTATATTTAGTAATAATATAAAAGGTACTAAATAAGAATCAAGTGATAATGTTAAAACTATTAAACATAATATTACTGCTATTATTACGTAAGATACTATTTCCTTATTTGATAAGTCCATTGTATCTAAAACCATAGCACTCATACCTGCTACTTTAACATTTTCCTTAGTTAGCTTTCTAATTTCTCTTACAGCATTTAAAGTAGTTTCATCTGATGTGCCATCTTTAAAAGTTATAAGAAGTAAACTTGAATCTTTTTTTGCTAATCTATCAGTTACTTCATCAGGTAATATTTCTATTGGAATATTTGTACCAATAACATCATATAAACTAGCAACCTCATTAACACCTTTTACTTTTTTTATTTTATTTTCTAACTTAATAACATCTTTTGCTTCCATATTATCAATTATTGAAATTGAAAAGGCACCCATATTAAAATCATCAGTTAAAATATTTTGACCTTTTATAGTTTCGATGTCTTTAGGCAAGTAAACTAATATATCATAATTTATTTTAGTTTCCTTAATACCGATTAAACTAGGTATTAAAAGAAGTAAAGTAATTATTAATATTAAGGTTTTATGCTTACATATAAAGTTAGTAAATTTATTCATATTAATCCCTCCTTGTATATAATATGACCAAAAGTCATTTATATGATAGCAAAAAAATGACTAATAGTCAATAACTAATTAAAAATTTGACTAAGGTTCATTTAAATGTTATATTAAACTTAATTTATTAATTAATATTATTATTTTAAAGAAGGTTATAAAATGAGTGAAAATATTATAAAAAAAGGAAAAACTGAAGAAAAAAAAGAAGAAAAAAAACAAAAACTTTTAGAATCATCTTTTAATTTATTTACAAAAAAAGGTATTAAAAATACTTCAGTTCAGGAAATAACTGAAAATGCAGGAACAGCTAAAGGAACCTTTTATTTATATTTTAAAGATAAATATGAGGTTGAAAATCAATTAATAATAAGAAAAAGTAAACAGTTATTTGAAAAAGCTGTTAAAGAATTGAATAAGGAAACTATTACAAATTTTGAAGATGAAATTATTTTTGTTATTAATTATGTTATAGATGAACTAAATAAAAATAAATTACTTCTTAAATTTATAAGTAAAAACTTATCATTTGGATTATATAATGAAAAGGTAAGTAAGATAACTATGGATAATGCTTTGGGACTTAAAGAATTATTTATAGAAGGAATACATAAAAATAATATTAATTTAAAGAACCCTGAAGTTACGTTATATATGATAATAGAACTTGTAAGTTCAACATGTTTTAATTCAATAATAAATAAGCAACCTCTTAAAATAGAATTATATAAGCCTTATTTATTTGATGCTATAAGATTATTACTTAAAGAAAAATAAAATTATATAAAGATGCTAGAAATAGTTCGTAAATTTTTAGACTAAATTTTATTTGAAGAAAAGCATGGAAAAATTAGATATCAGTAAAAAAGAATTAGAAAAAATGCAGTTAATAGGGTAATGGTCTGAATCAAAAATTTATTTATTTTAAGAAAATACAGTATTTAAAATGTTTTCTGATTCAATTTTGCAAAATAAAAACAAACTTGAATCAAAGAAAAAGAAAATAAATAAAAGATTATACAAAAACTAAAATAAAAAATACATCGAAATTAAATAATAACATGAAGGTGCTAGAGGTAGCATCTTTTTTTGTTGTAATTTCATAAAAACTATGCTAGAATATGTAGCTGATGTAGTATTAAGTAGTAAAAATAAAAAATATTTTAGATGAAGTTATATATGGAGATATGGGGGAAGTTATGGTAAAAGAAGAAAAAATAAATAAGGAGCAAGAAGAGCTAAAGCAAAGAAGGCAGTATAATATAGATCACAATTTACCTTCTGAAGAATTAGAAAGCATAAGAAAGAATTTGTGGTTACACAATACTTTGTATAGAATAATGAGTCTTTTTAATACAATTAGTGGCTATGAAAAGGATTTTGAAAGATATAAATTTGATTTTAATGGTAGACCAATTATTTTTGCTTTTAATCATGTTAGAATGCAAGATATAGCAATTGAAATGGAGACCATAAAAAATCATATGGTATTATTATCTGGTGATTTTAAAAACGTTCATCCAGACATTTCGGGTAAATTATTAGAAAAAAATGGTGTAATTTATTTTGATATGAAAAATCCATATGATAGCCCTGAATTAAATGAACAAAGAAAATATTTAGAAGAGATAGAAAGCTATTTAAATGATGATTTAAGTGGAGCATTAAAAGAAGAATATAATAGGGCAAAAGGTGAATATGAAACCAATTTGAAATCACTTATAAACGATAGACATAATGTTAAAAAGGTTATAAATGATGTATTACAATCTGGGTATAATATGCTATGGTTTTATGAGGGATCTTGGAATTTATCAGAAAATAAACCATATTATGAAGGTTATAATTACATGGTAGAAGCAGCACTTAAAAACAATGCAATAGTAATTCCTGGAGCATTTGAAATAATAGATATACCAGGTAAGAGAAAAAGACGAGCAATAGTAAGATTAGGAAACCCAATTGACTATACTAAAATGTATGATATTAATACACTTACTAAAGAAGAGAAAAATGAAGGACTAGATTTAATAAAAGGCCAAATAGGGGGATTGTTATTTGATATATGGGATAAGTATTCAAATGTTTCAAGAAAAAAGTTAGAAGAAAAATATGGCAAAACTCTAACAGCTGAAGATTATTTTGTGCCTGATTATAAAAGAAAAAGCCCACTTATAAAATGTTTTGAAGAATATATGAACAAGGTATTAAGTGAATGGAAATTTAGTCTGGAAGATATAGAAGAAAAACATTTTGTTGATAAAAACATAGTAGAACAAAGCAAGGCTTTTGAACACCTTGATAACTTAAATTTAAATAAAAATAATGCGTTTTTATTATCAAAGAAAAATCATCATTAATTTGATGGTTTTTTATTTGCAAAGAGGCTTATTTTTATGTTATACTCTAGTTATAAAATAGGAGGCTTTTATGAATAATTTATATTTTCCAATATGTGCAGTACTTATAAACATTTTAATTGTAGTAGTATTTTTTAGTAAAAAAAGAATTCATAGTGATGAAACAAGAGCATATTCTAACCTTATAATAATTGCGTTATTAGAATCTTCTTTAGCGTGCCTTTTAGTGGTATTAATGAACCTATATGGAATTCCTAAGTATATCTATAACATCCACAGAATAGATTATATTTTAATATTGTTTTGGGTATGGTCTTTATTTAACTATGTGCTTATAGTTTCTGTTTATAATAATAAAAAGTTAAGAGGGGTAATTCAAAAGTCTACTTTTATAGTAAATATTTTAGTTTCAATTTGCTTTTTCTTTTTAAACGTTAATGTTATAAACAAAGATGGAATAATTGATACTAATGGTGGTTCGATGAACTTACTTGTAAGCATGTTAGGAATTTACGTGGTATTAATCTTGCTTTTAGTATTTAAATCATTAATTAAAAATATTAAAAGCTCTAATAACAAAAAATTTATACCATTATTTTTTCTGGCATTATTAGGAATGTTGTCTCTTGTAATTAGAAGGTTTGCACCAGAAATATTATTAATTTCATTAGTTGCAGCATACGCTGATTTAATAATGTTTTTTACAATAGAAAACCCTGATGTAAAAATGATATATGAACTTAATAGAAATAAAAAGTTATTAGAAAGTATGAGCGAGGAAAAATCTAACTTTTTATTTAGTATGACTCAAGATACTAAAAAGCCTATTGATAATATTTTAGAGGTAAGTAAAATACTTTTAGATGATAAAAATAAAGAAGATGTTAAAACAGGTATTAAAATTATAGAAAATAATGCTAGAGGACTTAAAAACATTATTAATAACGTATTAGATATTTCAAATATATCATCTAGTAAGTTAGTGGTTTCAAACGAAACATATAATGCTATTTCAATTTTAAATGAATGCGTAAAGAAAATAGAAAAGAGTGTTAATAAAAATGTTTTAATACAAACAGAAATAAGTAAAAACATACCAGGTGAATTATATGGTGATAACATTAAACTAAAGCAAGTAATAATGAGTATTTTATTTAATGCATCTAAGTATACTAAGGAAGGATACATAAAGGTAAGTGCTAATGAAATAGTAAAATATGATGTATGTCGTTTAATTATTGAAATAGAAGATACGGGATGTGGAATGAGTGTTGATAAATTAAATGAACTATTAAAAACTAATACTGATTTAGAAGATACTGATCTTTTAAAACTTAATAGTTTGGATGTTGATTTAAAACTTGCTTTTAAAATAATTAAAAAATTAGGTGGTTTTATAAACGTTAGAAGTGAAAAGGAAAAGGGAAGTACGTTTACTATAATTTTAGACCAAAAAATAAAAGTTAGTAAAGGTTATTATAGCGAGTATATTTTTAATAAGAAAAAGGTAATGGTTGTAAGTGATAAATTGCAAACTTTAAAAGATATAAATACTTTAGCTAGCAAGTATGATATAGAACTTTTAACTACAATGCATAGTAATGATATTATAGAAAGAGTAAAAGATGGTGAAAAGTTTGACTTGATTCTTTTAGAAGATGATATGAGGCCTTTAAGTGGTTTTAGCACACTTGGAAACCTAAAGAAAGTAAATGAAAAATTTAACGTTCCAACTATTATAATACTAGAAAAAAATAAGGAATCAATTAAAGAACATTATGTTGAAGATGGCTTTAGTGATTATATAAGAAAGCAAAATTTAGAAGAAGATTTTGGCAAAGTAATAAAAAAATATATATAAATAAGATGCAAAATGTATCTTATTTTTTCTTTTGTTATGATATAATCATTATAGAATAGAAAAGAGGTTAATATATGACAGAACTAGAAAGATTAGATAGTTATTTTAAAGCAGCTAATTATATATCAGCTTGTCAACTTTATTTGCTTGATAACCCACTTTTAAAAAGACAACTTAAAGCATCAGATATAAAAAAGAAGATAGTTGGTCATTGGGGAACTGTACCAGCCCAGAATTTTATTTATACACATTTAAATAGAGTAATTAATAAATATGATTTAGATATGATATATATATCAGGTCCAGGGCATGGTGGTAATTTTATGATAGCAAATACCTATTTAGAAGGTAGCTATACTGAAAAATATCCAGATATAACGCAAGATTTAGAAGGTTTAAAGAAATTATTTAAACAATTTTCATTTCCAGGTGGGGTACCAAGCCATGTTGCACCTGAAACACCAGGTTCTATTCATGAAGGTGGAGAATTAGGTTACTCACTTAGTCATGCTTTTGGTGCTGTTTTTGATAATCCTAATTTGATAGCAGCATGCGTAGTAGGAGATGGAGAAGCAGAAACAGGGCCACTTGCAACAAGTTGGCATGGAATAAAGTTTTTAAATAGAAAAACTGATGGTGTGGTACTTCCAATTCTTAATTTAAATGGTTATAAAATAAGTAATCCAACTATTTTTTCTAGAATGAGTAATAAGGAACTTGCAAGCTTTTTTTATGGATGTGGTTATAAAACTTATTTAGTAGAAGGTAGTAATGAAATTTTAATGCATAAAAAAATGGCATTAACTATGGATCAGGTAATTAAAGATATAAATAAAATTAAAACATCAGATGATAATGAAAAAGTTATGTGGCCAATGATAATTTTAAAAACACCTAAAGGATGGACAGGCCCTAAAGAAGTTGATGGTAAAAAAATAGAAGGAACATTTAGAGCACATCAAGTTCCAATTTCAATGGAAAAAGAGGAACATATTAAAATACTTGAAAACTGGCTTAGAAGCTATGAACCTGAAAAATTATTTGATGAAAATGGAAGTTTACTTGCCGAAATAAAAGAGCTATGTCCTAAAGGTAATAAACGTATGGGATCAAGCTTATATACTAACGGTGGATGGCTAAGAAAAGATTTAATTTTACCTAATTTTTCTAATTATGCTGTTAAAATTTCATATCCAGGTTCTATATTAGCTCAAGATACATTAATTTTAAGTTCATTTATAAAAGATATATTTAAATTAAATAAGGAAAATAAAAATTTTCGAATTTTTAGCCCTGATGAAACAATGTCTAATAGATTATATGATGTTTTTGATGCTACAAATAGGACTTGGCAGCAAGATATAAAGGAAAATGATGAATATTTATCTAAAGATGGTAGAGTAATGGATTCTATGCTTTCAGAACATATGTGTGAAGGTATGTTAGAGGGATATTTATTAACAGGTAGACATGGCTTTTTTGCTAGTTATGAAGCGTTTATAAGAATAGTTGATTCTATGGCAGCACAACATGCTAAATGGCTTAAAGTATGTAATGAAATTCCTTGGAGAAAGCCAATTTCATCTCTTAATTTTCTTTTAACGTCAAATGTTTGGCAACAAGATCATAACGGTTATACTCACCAAGATCCAGGCTTTTTAGATCACATAGCTAATAAAAAGGTAGATGTTGTTAGAATGTATTTACCACCAGATGCAAATTGTCTGCTTTCTTGCATGGATCACTGTCTTAGAAGTAAAAATTATGTAAATGTAATAGTAGCATCAAAGCATCCATCTTATCAGTGGCTTAATATAGAAGATGCTATAAAGCATTGTACTAAAGGTATTGGTACATGGGATTTTGTAAGTAATGATTCTAATCCAGATTTGATAATGGCATGCTGCGGGGATACTCCAACTAAAGAAACCGTTGCAGCAACAAAGATATTAAAATCTTATTTACCAGATTTAAAAATAAGATTTATAAATGTTGTTGACTTAATGAAACTTGATTCTACAACTAATCATCCACATGCTTTAGATGATTTAGAATATGATAATTTGTTTACAAAAGAAAAACCAATTATATTTGCATTTCATGGATATCCAACGTTAATTCATGAATTAACTTATTTTAGACATAATCACAACATACATGTACATGGTTATGTTGAAGAAGGAACAATTACAACAGCATTTGATATGAGAGTTAAAAATAAAATAGATAGATTTAATTTGGTAATAGATGCTGTAAATAACTTAGATTTAGGCAACAAAGGTGAAATGATAATTAGTGATATGAATAAAAAATTAGACGAACATAGAAATTACATTAAGGAATATGGTGAAGATTTAGAAGAAATAAGAAATTGGAGATTTTAACACAAATGTTAAAATAAATTGACAAAATGCCACCTTAAATTGCTAGACTTAAATAAGGTTAAATGGTAATCTATTGTCATCAAATTTAAATTTGAAAAAAGGAGAAAGTGTTTATATGAAATTTTATGAAAAGTTAATTATATTAAGAAAGAAAGCTTTATTATCACAAGAAGAACTTGCTGAAAAACTTGATGTAACAAGACAAACTATTTCAAAATGGGAACTAGGTCAATCAAAACTTGATATTGATAAATTACAAATGATGAGTAAGTTATTTGAAGTTGATATTAATACGCTTACTGATGAAGAAATATCTTTAGAAGATAAGAGTGAAACAAAAGAGGATAAAAATAATAAAAAAGAAGATGGTGATAGAAAGTTTATTCTATATCTATTGATAATTATTTTTATAGCATCACTAGCATTTTTAACATATAGAGTAGGAACTGATATAAAAGCTAAAAAAGATGAAATAAAAGAAGAAATAAGGAAAGAAAAAGAAAAGGCTGAAAAGAAAAGGGAAGAGGAAGAGAAAAAACGTCAAGAACTTGAAGAGAAAATAGAAAAAGAACAAGAAGAATATCATGAAAATTTTAACAAAGATAATTTTAATAGTACTTTTGAAATGTATCAAGGAACAAAAAGTGGTATGTTTGCAAAGAGTCAAGTTGATAATGTTGTGAAAAATAATAAGAAAGATAAAGAACATTTAATTGAGGTTATATTTGACGGAACATCTTATGGGACTGACCCTATAAATATACAAAGTATTAAAAATAAGCTTCAAGAATTTAATGGATATAAATTCCAAGAATATGAAATATCACTAGATTATGATGATAATGGTTATGTAAATAAAATAACCATAGAAACTAGATAGGGGGAAAATAAAAATGATAATAAATATATGTTTAATAATAGTTATAGTTATAACTGGAATTTTATTAATAGATTATAATCGTTTTATAAAAAAGAATAATAAGGTTAAAGAAAGACAGTCACAAATTGATGTTTTACTTAATCAAAGGTTTGATTTAATACCAAACTTAGTAGAAACTGTAAAAGGATATGCAAAACATGAATCAGGTACATTACAAGAAGTAGTAAATTTAAGATCTTCTTATAATAATCATGGCTTTAGTATTGATGAAACAGAAAAAGTAGATAAAAAAATTAATAATATAATGATGATTGCAGAAAGTTATCCAGATTTAAAGGCTAATAGTCAGTTTTTAAGCCTTCAAGATGATTTAAATAATATAGAAGAAAAATTAAATTATGCTAGAACTAGCTATAATAATGCTGTAACTTCATATAATAACTTGGTTGAATCTGTGCCATCTAATATAATTGCTAAAATATTTTCTTTTAAAAGAAAAGAATTATTTAAAATTGATGAAGAAAAAAGAAATAATGTAAAAGTTAATTTCAATGAATAAAGTTAAGTTTATGCTTAACTTTTTTTAGTTCTATTATATAATATTAATAGGAGAATGTTATGGAAAAGATATTTGATTATGTTAGTAAATATGGAAATTATGATTTTGATGAAAAATCTTTAAATGAACTTGATATGCTTATATTTTCTCATTTGTCATATCTTAATTTATCTAGTTGTAATGATGAAGCAATTTATTATATTGGTTTAAAGCTTAATAAAACTAATATCAAAAAATTTGGTGATTCAGTTAAAACTGCTTATAAGTTATTATCCTTAATATATGATAAAAAAAGATATAAAGATATAATCATATTTAATTATAAATACATATTAACAGATGATGTTCAAGTTGGAGCACTTTCTTTAAGACTTTTAAATAATGATATTGTAATAAGCTTTGAAGGAACCGATAATACATTTATAGGTTGGAAGGAAGACTTTGCACTATCTTATGAATATCCAACTAAGTCACATCTAATTGCAAGCAAATACGTAAGTGATACGTTAAATAAAAATAATTGTAATATTTATTTATGTGGCCATTCTAAGGGCGGAAATTTAGCATTGGTATCAGCACTTAGACTTCTTCCATCTAAAAAGGGTAAGATAAAGAAAATATATTCATTTGATGGCCCAGGACTTCCAAGTGATATATTTAAATCGATGGATTACAATATGGTAAAAGATAAACTTTATAACATAATACCTAATTATAGTATAGTTGGAGTTTTACTTTATCAAGAAAATTTAAATGTAATTAAAAGTGATGCAATAGGAATTATGCAACACGAAATATCAAGTTGGATAGTGGAAGATGATCACTTATTAAGATGTGAAGAATCTAGTTTAAGTAAGGATCTTGCAACTTCAATAAAAGCATGGCTTATAAAAACAACTCGTGAAGAGAGAAGACAAATAATTAATGATGTCTTTGATATTTTTATTAAGTCTGGTATAAAAACAACGGATGATATAAAAGAAAACAAGATAAAGTCAGCAAGTGTTCTTTTGAAAAATTTAACTTATTTTTCAAAAGAAACTAAGATTTTAATTAATAATTATTTTAAACTATTAATAGGTGAATTTGGAAATAATATAATAAATGATAAAAAGTTAGTTATTAAAGAAAAACTTAAAGAAATAAAAGATATTGATATAAATAATTTTAAATAAAAATACACTTGTAAATAGTGCTTTTTTTTTCTATAATATCAGTGAAATGAGGTGTTATTCTTGAAAAAAACAGTACTTATAACAGGTGGTTCTAGAGGAATAGGTAAAGAAACAGCTAGAGAATTTGCTAAAAAAGGATATAACATTGCGATAAACTATGTAAATAATTGTAAAGCTATAAATAATTTGAAAGATGAACTAGTTGAAAATTATGATACTGATGTTATGATATGTAAGTGTGATGTATCAAATGAAATATCCGTACAAAAAATGGTATATGATATAATTAATTATTATGGAAGAATAGATGTACTTATTAATAATGCTGGAATTTCTAATGATACTTTATTAGAAGATAAAAAGATAAGTGATTTTAAGAGAGTATTAGATGTCAATTTAGTTGGGCCTTTTATATTATCAAGAGAAGTTGGAAAACATATGCTTAAAAATAAAAGTGGTGTAATTATAAATGTATCTTCTACTAATGGAATTGATACATATTATGAATATAGTATAGATTATGATGCATCAAAGGCAGCACTCATTTCTCTTACTCATAATCTATCTAAATATTTAGCACCTTACGTAAGAGTAAATGCGGTAGCACCTGGTTGGGTTAATACTGATATGAATAAAAATTTAGATGAAGATTATATAAAAGAGGAAATAAAAGATATTTATTTAAAAAGATTTGCAGAAGCTAAAGAAATAGCTAAAGTGATATACTTTTTAGCAAGTGATAATGCAAGTTATATAACAAACGAAGTAATAAGGGTAGATGGTGGATATAACCATGGATAAAGTTTATATGGAAAGAAGTTGATAATATGTATAATGAATTTGGTATAAGTGATAAAGCAAAAAACTTGGTATTAAAAGCAGAAGAAAGTTTAACTGAAGAATTTAAAAAAATAGATGATATGTGTGATATAAATAGTTTGAAGGTATTAAAAGCATTTAGTGATAATAAAATATCAGAAGTACATTTTGGAAGTACAACAGGATATGGTTATGATGATATAGGTCGTGATGCAATAGAGCGTGTTTTTTCATCTGTATTAGATGCAGAAGATGCACTTGTAAGGTCTCAGTTTATCTCTGGTTCTCATGCACTTTGTGTAGCATTATTTTCTTACCTAAGGCCTGGAGACTTAATGCTAAGTATAACAGGAACTCCATATGATACCCTTCATGAAGTAATAGGAATAAAAGAAAATAAAAGTTCTTTAAAATCATTTGGTATTAAGTATGATGAAATAGATTTATTAAATGATGATTTTGATTATAAAAAAATAGAAAATTATTTAAAAAATAATAAAGTAAAATTAATAGAAATTCAAAGAAGTAAAGGATATTCAACTAGGAAAAGTATTGTTATAGAAAAACTTGAAAAAGTAATTAAATTAATAAAAAAAATAGATAATGACATAATAATAATGGTTGATAATTGTTATTGTGAATTTGTTGGAGATAAAACACCTATATCAGTTGGGGCAGATATAATAGTTGGTTCATTAATTAAAAACTTAGGTGGCGGAATTGCACCTAATGGGGCTTATATAGCAGGAAAAAAGAAGCTTGTTGATTTAGCTGGGGAAAGATTAACTCTTCCAGGTGAAGGAAGAGAAGTTGGTCCAACTCTTGGAATAAATAAACAAATATTAGAGGGAATATTTATGGCTCCTAGTGTTGTTTCATCTGCCCTTAAAACGTCGGTTTTAACAAGTAAAGTATTAGAAGATTTAGGCTATAGTGTGGAACCTAAATATAATGAAGAAAGGGCAGATATTGTTCAAAATATAATATTTAATAATGAAGATGATTTAGTTAAATATTGCGGGGGTATTCAAAGTGCATCTCCTGTTGATTCATTTTCAAAACCACTTCCTTGGGATATGCCTGGATATGATGATAAGGTAGTTATGGCAGCGGGAGCTTTTACTCAAGGATCTTCTATTGAACTTTCTTGTGACGGTCCTATAAGAGCTCCTTATATAGCATATCAACAAGGAAGTCTTACCTATTCATATGGTAAATTAGCAATAATGAAAGCAATAGATTTATTACTTAAATAAATTAAGAGGTGTAATATGAAAAATAAGTCGGTTATATTAATTTCTGTTTTATCTACTACATTAATTTGTTTGTTGTTATTCTTTACATATTTTAATAATAAGATTCATTTTAACAATATTAAAAAATATTCTCAAATAGATGTGTTTGAAAAATATAATGAGGATAATATAAATGTATGTTATGGAAATAAATTTAAATGTAAAAAAATAGATTATAAGGTATATGGTAAGGTTAATACAAAAAAAATAGGTAAATATAAAATTATTTATGTAGCAAAATATAAAAAATTAGAAAAAAAGTTTGTAAAAGAAGTTAAAGTGGTAGATAATGAAAGTCCTAAATTAGAAGTTAAAGGGTCATTTGATAATGTTTGCCCAAGTGGAAAAACAAGTGATATAACTTTAAGTGCAATTGACAATTATGATGGTGATATAACTAATAAAATTGAATATAAGATTAATGGAAATAAGATAACATATAAAGTATCTGATTCTTCTTTAAATACTACTAAAAAAGAATTTGACGTAACTATAAATGATAATGAGAATCCAAAAATAATATTAAGTGGTGATTCTACTACATATATTTCAGTTGGTGAAAAATATAAAGAATTAGGATATGTTGCACTTGATAATTGTGATGGAGATATAACTTCATTAGTTAAAGTAACAACTAATTTAGATACAAAAAAAGCTGGTACATATGAAATTATTTATAGTGTTAAAGATAATTATCAAAATAAAACTGAAGTTAAAAGAATTGTTAAGGTTTTTCCTAAAAATAATTATAAAGAAGATGCGATAGGTAATAAAGTTGTTTATCTAACATTTGATGATGGCCCTGGTAAATATACCGCTAAATTACTTGATATATTAAAAAAATATAATGTTAAAGCAACCTTTTTTGTTACAGGTTATAATAATAATTATAATGATTTATTAACTAGAGAACATAATGAGGGGCATACTGTTGGTCTTCATAGTTATACGCATGATTATAAAGTTATATATAAAAGTATTGATGCATATATGCAAGATTTGTTAAAAATACAAAATAAAGTAAAAGATTATACGGGAGTAGAATCTATGATTATTAGATTTCCTGGTGGAAGTTCAAATACAATTAGTAAGAGATATAAAAATGGAATTATGAGTGAACTTTCAAAAAAAACGCAAGAATTAGGTTTTAGATATTTTGATTGGACTATTGCATCTGGTGATGCTGGTAATACGCGTGATACTAATAAAATAATTAGTAATGTAACATCTGGTTTTAAAGAAAATAGTATGAATGTTGTTTTAATGCATGATATAAAACCATATTCAGTAGATGCTGTTGAAAGTATAATAATGTATGGTCTTGCAAATGGATATACATTTGCGCCACTTACATTAAATAGTCCTAATGTTCATCAAAAAATAAATAATTAAAGTGCTTATTTAAGCACTTTTTTGTTTGCACTAATTAATTATTTTTTATTTTTAAAGTTGCATTTAATATAGTAAAGGGGGAGATTTTTTGGAAAAAAAAGGTATTGATATAAGTCATCATCAAGGTAATATAGATTTTGACAAATTAAAAGGTAATATAGATTTTGCAATGGTAAGAACTAGTTATGGTGCTTTTTATGAAGATAGAATGTATAAAGTTAATATAAAAGGATTAGAAAAAGTAAAAATACCATATGGACTTTATCATTTTTCTTATGCAAAAGATATAGAAGATGCAAAAAAAGAGGCATTGAATTTTATAAAATTAATAAAAAATTATAATCCTACATATCCTGTTGTTATAGATATTGAATATTCTAATAGAACAGCTGATGTTAGTAATAATACTTTAAATGAAATTGCGTATACATTTTGTACAATGTTAGAGGATGCTGGATATTATGTTATGATATATGCTAATTTAAATTATTTTAATAATAAGTTAAATGATAAAAGATTAGATAGATTTGATAAGTGGCTTGCAGAATGGAAAGATAAGCCAACTTATAATAAAAATTTTGGAATATGGCAATATTCATCTGAAGGAAAAATACCTGGTATAAATGGTAATGTTGATTTAAATATATCATATAAAGACTATCCTTCTATAATAGAACTTAAAGAAGGAAAAAAAGATGTAAATAAAATTACAGAAAATAATAAAGAAATAAATTATGTAGTAAAAAAAGGAGATACATTAATAAAAATAGCAAATAAGTATAATACTACATATAATAAATTGGCAACATACAATAATATTATAAATCCTAATAAGATATATGTAGGACAAATAATTAAAATACCAAGTGTTAATAATAAAATAAATCCAACTAATTATGTAGTAAAAAAAGGAGATACTTTAACAAAAATAGCAAATAAGTATAATACTAATTGGAAAGAAATATATAGTAAAAATAAAATAAAAATAGGTAAAAATCCAAATAAAATATATCCAGGAATGGTATTAAAAATATAATTTGGTTAACACTATTAGTGTTAACTTTTTTATTATCTATTGACTTTAATTAAAATAAAATGTATTCTATATATAGATAATAAAGGAAGGAGAAGAAGTAATGAAAAAACAAAATATTGCAATAATTGGTGTTATAGCATTTGTACTTGCAGTAGCAGTAGGTTATGCACTTTTTAGTCAAACATTAACTATTAATGGAACTGCAACAGCAAAAGGATCATTTGATGTTCAATTTACAGAAGTAGGACAAGAAACAAGTGTTGGTTATACAAAAGTAGCTAGTGAAACTGCAGATTTAGCAAAAATCTCAGAAAATGGAACTACATTAACTATTACTGTTAATAAGTTAGATTATCCAGGTGCTTATGTAGAAATTCCAGTTACAATTCAAAACAAGGGTACAATACCTGCTAAATTAAAAGAAATTGTTCAAACTGGTTTAAAAGATGAAACTGGACCAATTAAGGTTTCATATAGTGGTTTAGCTGCAAGTGAAACTCCAATAAATACTAACGAAACACAAAGTATGAAAATAAAAGTAGAATGGTTACCTGGTGTAAATACTAATACAGCAGAAGGCGGAGTTACTTTTACAATTGCACTAAAATATGAACAAATAACAGCATAAACAAGTTTTTAAAAAACTTGTTTTTTTAATACTTACTTTACATATTTTTATGAAAATAAATTAATATTTTTATATTTATTGACTATATTTTTTTAATTGTGGTATCATATTTTTAGATAATAAGGAAGGAGTAAAAAATGAAAAAACAAAATATTGCAATAATTGGTGTTATAGCATTTGTGCTTGCAATTTCAGTAGGTTATGCACTTTTTAGTCAAACATTAACAATTAATGGAACTGCAACGGCAAAAGGATCATTTGATGTTCAATTTGCAACTGCAACAATTCAAAAAGAAGTAGGTTCAACAGGTGCTACTGCAACTATTTCAGAAGATAAAGCAACATTAACAGTAAATGTTCCAAAATTAGAATATCCAGGTGCTTATGTAGAAATTCCTGTTACTGTAAAAAATGTTGGTACTATTCCAGCAAAATTAATTGAAATTACTGAAACTGGATTAACAACAGATGCCTCAGTAAAAGTTTCATATACTGGATTAACAGAATTAAAAGATCAACAAGTTGATCAAAATGGAACACAAAGCTTTACTATAAAAGTAATGTGGGATGCTGCTTCAAATAAAAATTCTGAAAATGTTGTATTTAATATAAAATTAAATTATCAACAAATAACAGCATAATAAAAAAGGGTAAGTTAGCTTACCTTTTTTGTTGTTTTTTAATAATTAATATGATAAAATTATTAAGATATGGAGAATGTTATATGACTAATATTAATGTTAAAAGGAAACTATATATAATTAGTATAATTATTTTTGTGTATATTTTTATTTTATCAACTGGTTATGCTTTTTTTAGTAAATCTTTAACAGTAAGTGGTGTTGCATCAACAGTTGAATATTATGAAGGTGAAAAATTACCTGTTACTGCTACTATTAGGGATACAAAATCTAATAGATATTATACTGCAACTTCTAGTAAAAGTTTTGTTGATTTTTATTCAGAAAGTTGGCAAGGGGATACTTATACACTTAATTTTAATAAAAGAGCTGGAGTGGTTTCAGAAAGTAAGACAATTACTTATGTTATTACATTTACTAATCCAACAGTTTTAACTTTTACAGATGGAAATATAACAGCAGAAATTACTAAGAATTACCATTCTAGACTAAAATCTGTAAAAGGAGAACTATCTAAAACAGAGATTTTACCAGGGGAAAGTGCAGATATTTTATTTACTATTAAATTTGACTTTTTAACAGAATTTGGTGAGCATAGTGCAAAAGCTACTGTTTCATATATGTATCAAAATAAGCCTAGATATCTTTATTTTATAATTAATTATATTAATGTGTGATATTATGAAAAATAAATATATTTTATAAAAAAAAGAAAAACTTCCAACAAATGCGATTATAAGTAATACAAAAAATAATTACTTTTTTACTTCGGATTTTGATTCTTCATATTTACTTAGTTATGAAAGTGCAACATGGCAAGATGATATATATACTTTGATTTTAGATAAAACACTTTTAAAATCAATGAAAAATAAAACTATAACTTATACCTATCAAAATAAGCCAAGATATTTTAACATTGTTATAAAATATGTTGCTAATTTTGGATATAAAAATTTGTTTACTGATGAACTTTTACTAAATTACTATGGCAAAGTAGTATCAAAAAATGGAACTCATTTAAATGTAAATGGTTATCCTGCTACATATTATAAGATACATCAGCCATTATTTAAGCAGCTTTTAGAAAAGTTAGAAGCAGGAGCAACTTATCAATGCATAAGAGATTATTAGGGAACTGCAAACACAAGTAATGGAACCATTTCATTTAGAAATTCATCTAGTGAAGTAATAAAATTATCTATATATGATAAAGGACTTAAAAGTAATACTTTTTGACACAAGAACAGATAGATAGTATAGATAGAATGTATTTATATGGCCATAAAACAGATGGGGTATTTAAATTTATTATATTAAGAAAAATAAAATAAAAAAGAAGAAAGAGGAAAGTTGTATGAAAAAGAATATAAAAGTAATAATTTTATCTTTACTCATTATTTCATCTACGTTATTTGAAATTACTAAAACATCCATTAAATATGGCTCTTCATATGCGTATTTAATAAAACCAGTTATATGGATTTTTATTGGAATTATAGCATTTGTATTTTTTAAAAACGAAAAAGAGATTAATTATAAATATAAAAAAGAAGTTAATTTTGCGGTTTTAGTATCGTCATTAATTTATTTTCTTACGTATTTTATTTTAGGATATATAAAAGGATTTGCTAATAATCCATATGATACATCTTTAAAAGGTATAATGCTTAATTTGTGGACATTTGTACCAATACTTTTTGTAAGAGAATATGTAAGATATTATATGATAAATAATTGTGAACAAAAAAGGGTTTTATTGTGGACTTTATATATATCTTTAATATTTGTCTTTGTAAATCTTAACATTTATAAATTTGATAGTTATTTTAAAACATCATTAACTACTTTAGAGTTTGTGATGCAAACACTTTTTCCAAGTTTAATTGAAAATTTATATTTAACTTATATATGTTATTTTTCAGGCTATCAGACTTCTATTATTTATTCTTTTTTACCACAGTTATGTCTTTATATATTACCAATTTTACCAGATATAGATTGGGCAACTTTATCTATAATTAATTCTGCTATTCCATTCTTTTCATATATTTATATTAATTATACTATAAATAAAATAGACAAAACTTATAATAGAAAAGAAGTAAAAACAGTGGGAATTAAAGGCTTAATTAGTATGATTTTAATAGTTGCTTTTATGATTTGTTTTGGAATTGGTGTATTTCCTATTAAGCCTTTAGTTATTGCAAGTAATAGTATGGCACCTAAAATACATAGGGGTGATATAGTAATAATAAAGGATACAGATGTTAAAACTGTAAAAAAAGGAGATATTATAAGATATAAAATGGATACTTATTATGTTGTTCACCGTGTTGTTAATATAACAGAAGATGAAGATGGTAATCTTTTGTTTATTATGAAAGGTGATAATAATGATAATATTGATTTATATCCAGTAAAAGAATCTCAATATGCAGGTACTATTAAATTAAATATTCCATATTTAGGTTATCCAACTTTATTATTAGGAGAATTATTAAATTCGTCAGCGGGTGATAAAGTTAAAGTAGATAAGGGAAGAGTTGGATAAAAAAGGTTGACAAAATAATAAAAATTATAATAAAATTTATTGAAAAATCATTTACATAATGTTATACTTTTATATGATAGAGGTGCTTTATGAAAAAACAAAATTTATTTATTGTTTTAATAGTACTATGTATATTAACGTTAGCTATAGGATATTCTATTTTTAAGACTAACGTAGAAGTTAGTGGAAAGATGGCCTCTAGTAAAAATTTAGATGTTATATTTACTAAAATTGGCAATATTGAACAGGTAGGAAGTATAAATGCTTCAGCATTTATTTCAGTGGATAGTAAAAGAGTAACTATAAATGTTCCTAACTTGTTATATAAAGGTTCATATGTTATTGTTCCTATATCTTTAAAAAATGTTGGTACAATTCCGGCAAGGCTTGAGTCTATTAGTGAGTATGGTATTGGATATAATTCTCCAGTAAAAGTTACTTATACAGGTATAGGTATAAGTAATGAAATTTTAAATCCAGGAGATGAACAAAATTTTAGTGTTAAAGTATATTGGTCTAGAAGTAGTATAAATGAGCTTAATAATAAATATGAGTTTGTTATAAAATTTAATTATGTACAAGCTTAAAAGTTAAGAGGAGGGAATTTTTATGTTTAAAAATAATATTATGAATAATATTAAAAATATAGATTTTAAAAAAATAAACATAAAAAAGATAGTATTATCTTGCTTTTTGGCACTTGTATTAGTTGTTCAAATAACATTTTTAAAGTTTTTATTTAGTGGAATTACCCCAGATGATAAAAAAACGGATGAAAATGTAATAATGAGTTATAATTCAAATGGTAAATTTGATTATAAAGTATATTTAAAACCAAATGAATTTATAAATAAAGAATATTTAGATGAAGGAGAAGCTTATATATTAGATTTAATTGATCATATTAATATAAATTCTTTTTATAACTTTTCTTCAACTGAAAAAACAAGTGTTTCTGGTAATAATAAGATAACTGCAAAATTAGTTGTTAATTATAGGGATTCAAGTGAATCAAATGGAAATCCTGAGCTTTTAAGTAAGGAAAAAGTATTAGATGAAAAAGTAATTACTTTTGATAATGTATCATATAGTACTTCTGGAAATTATGATTTATATTTAGATGAATATTTAAAAGTGTTAAGAGATTTTCAAAGTAAAGTTAAAATTTCTGTAGAAGGATATGTAGAAATATTATCTGAAACAAAGATTAACGGAAAAATAGGTGGAGCTTCTTATAATGATAGTTATTCAAATACGTTAAAGGTACCATTAAGTTCTTCTGTTATTAAAATTTCTAATTCAAAAGGAAAAGAAAAAACTAGTAAAGTTTATGAAGGTGATTTGGTAAAAACAAATAAAAAGGTTATGAGCTTTATTGTTCTTGGAAATATTATTACATTTTTAATTTTATGTGTATTATCTAAAATGTTATTTACTTTTAATACAAAATCTGAATATGAAAAGGTTTTAAATAAATTATTAAAAACTTATGATGATATTATTGTTAATACTTCAAATATATTAGATGTTAGTAATTATAAAATAATAGAAATTACTGAATTTAAAGAAATGTTAAATCTTTCAAGAGAATTATTACTTCCTATTATGAATTATGAGGTAATGAAAGATAAAGAAACATGGTTTTACGTAATAAAAGATGACATATTATATAGATATGTTGTATTAGCAGATAAGTTAGAAGAAGATAAATTAAATAAAAAAAAGAAGTTTAAATTAAGTCAATAAAATAAATGCAAGACATCAGACTTTCTGTTGTCTTTTTTATTGATTTAAAATAATCCTCTTTTTTTTATACCATTTTATAATTCCTAATATATTAAATAATAACATAAATATTGATACTATTAACATTATACTTGAATTATATTCATTATTTATAAAATTAATTATCCATATAATTAAATCTATTATGTTATTTCCAAGTAATACAATCCAACATTCTTTATATCTTAAAATCATTAATATAACACCACATATATTTATACAATTAGATGTAGCATCTAAGAATGCTAGTTTTTGAGTTTTTATTTTAGATAGAAAAAAACCTAATATGATATTTAAAATAAAACAAAATACAATAATAAGTATTGAAGTTTTTAAATTAAATTGTCTTAAATTTATTTTTTTGTCTTTATCTTTATTCTTATACCAACTAATAAGTCCATTTACTTGTAGTGGAAAATATAACAATATAGATAATATAGCTATTCCGTAAAGATTTGTTTTAAAAGAAATATAAGCATTTAAAAGAACAAATAAAATACCATAAATATAGTTTTGCCATTTTCCTATTACAGCATAATAACCATTAAATAATCCAAATAAAAGTGTTAAAAAACCTATTATAGAATTAGAAAAAGTAATACTAATAAAACTAATTAATAAAATTAATATAATAGGAATTATATTTAATATTTTTTCTTTTTTCATTTTTAAATTCCTAAATTTATTCTCTATTTATTTTATTACTTTAAAATTTTTTTGTTTTTATTAAAGCCTAGTATTGTTAAAACATTAAAAATATATTATAATTATCTTTGTAAATTGCCCTGTAGCCAAGTGGTAAGGCATCTGACTCTGAATCAGACATGCACTGGTTCGAATCCAGTCAGGGCAACCAAATATATATGGCCCGTTGGTGAAGGGGTTTAACACATCGCCCTCTCAAGGCGACATTCACGAGTTCAAATCTCGTACGGGTCACCAAATTTAAATTTTAAAGGTTAGTTTTTATAAACTAGCCTTTTATTTATCTTAAATTTTTGATATAATTTAAGTGCTTAAGGAAGGAATGATTTTATGACTAATAAAGATTTAGCAAACTTAATATTTCCTAATATTACAAAAACAATAGAAGATTATGAAAAAATGTATCCAGAAAGAAATTTACCAGATGATGCAGTAGTAACTCGTGCTGCACCAAGCCCAACAGGATATACGCATATGGGAACTTTATTTCAAGCCTTTGTTGCAAGGAAAGCTGCAAAAGATACAAATGGTGTATTTTATATAAGAATAGAAGATACTGATAGAGAAAGATTAGTTAGTGATGCGGTAGATGTTATTACAACTGATTTAAAATATTTTGAAATAATTCCAGATGAAGGAGTAATATCAGGTAGCAAAGAAAAAGGTTTATATGGTCCTTATACGCAAAGCAATAGAAAAGAAATTTATCAAACTTTTATGAAATATTTAGTAGAACAAGGACTTGCATATCCATGTTTTTGTACTAAAGAAGAAAAAGAAGAAATGACATCATCTCAGGAAAAAAGAAAAGATAGAATAGGATATTATGGAAGATATGCTAAATGTCGTAAGATTCCTGTAAGTGATGCTTATGAAAGGGTAAAAAATAAAGAGGCTTTTACGTTAAGATTAAAATCTCCAGGTGATTTTAATAAGAAAATAATTGTTAATGATTTAATAAAAGGAAAAGTATCTTTTCCTGAAAATGATATGGATATTGTAATAATGAAACAAGATGGACTTCCAACTTATCATTTTGCACATTTAGTAGATGATCATTTAATGCGTACAACTCATATTATAAGGGGAGATGAATGGTTATCTTCTGTTCCAACTCATATACAGTTATTTGAAGTATTTGGCTTTAAACCACCTAAATATGCACATATATCTCCAATTTTAAAGGAAGATAACGGCGTTAAAAGAAAACTTTCTAAGAGAAAAGATCCAGAAGCACAAATGAGCTACTATAGAGAAAAGGGAATTCCTGTAAAAGCAGTTGAATTATATTTAATGACACTTGCTAATACTAACTTTGAGCAGTGGTGGGATGCTAATAAAGATAAATCATTAGATGATTTTAAATATGATTTTAAAAAGACTAGTAAGTCTGGTGGCTTATTTGACGTTGAAAAATTACATAACATTTCAAAGAATTATTTAGCAAGAATAAAAGCAACAGAGTTTTATGATATGTTAGTTAATTATTCTAAAGAATATGATAAAGATTTTTATGAATTAATAACTAAGTATAAAGATTTCACAATAGGTCTTTTAAATATTGAAAGAGAGCAAAAAAAACCAAGAAAAGATTATGCTTCTTTTAGTGAAGTAAAACACCTTGTTTGGTATATGTATGATGAATTATTTGAAAAAATGGAAAAGAATTATGAGTTTAATGGTATAACTGATAGAGATGAAATATTAAAAATAATGAATACATATGTAAATGAATATTATGATGAAGAAGATGAACAATCTGTATGGTTTGAAAAAATAAAAGATTTATCTGAGGCTTTAGGTTATGCAAGAGAAGTTAAAGATTATAAATTAAATCCTGATAAATATAAAGGGCACGTAGGAGATATTTCAATGATAATTAGAGTTTCTCTTACAACAAAGAGCATGACACCTAATCTTTATGATATTATGAGGCTACTTGGAAAGAAAAGAATATTAAATAGAATAAAAGAATTAGAAAAAAATATCTAATTCTTTTTTTTTGAGTGTAAAAAAAAGAAATAGATAATAATTTATATAGAAATATAAATAAGAAAGTGTGATTTTATGAATTTAAAAGATTTTAATTTAGATAAATATCAGTTAAAAGCAGTTACATCAAAAAGAAAAACCACACTTGTTTTAGCAGGAGCAGGGTGTGGAAAAACATATACCATAACATCTAGGGTAAGATATCTAATAGATTATTTAAAAGTTGATCCAAAAGATATTTTGTGTATTTCGTTTACCAATGATGCAGTTAATAAACTAAAAAATGACTTAAATTATGAAGTGGAGGTACTAACATTTCATAAATTAGCACTTAAAGTAATAGGCAGTAAAAAAGAAGTTTTAATAGAAGATATACTAACTGATATAATAATTAATACTTTTTCTAATAATAAATTATTTGGACTTTTTAATTTAAATAAAGATGAAATGTTTTTTATTGTTAAAACTTTTATTAACCTTTTTAAAGCTAATAATTATGAGTTAGATAAATTTTATTCTTTTATTAATAAATCAAGTGTTAAAGATAAAATGTTATTAAAAGAAATAATGAAATGTTATATTTGCTATCAGTCTTATTTAAATAAAGAAAATATAATAGACTTTAATGATATGATAAATTTGGCAATTAAGAATTTAGATAATTCGACTATTAGGTATAAATATATAATAATTGATGAGTATCAAGATATTTCTCAAACAAAATTTTTATTTATTAAAAAGCTTATAAAATTATCAAATAGTAATTTTTTTGCAGTTGGTGATGATTTTCAATCAATATATAAATTTACTGGTTCAAATATAAATGTAATAACTAATTTTAAGAAATATTTTCCTATTAGTAAAATAATTAAGCTAAAAAAAACTTATAGAAATTCAAATGAATTAGTTAAGATAGCAGGTAAATTTATAATGAAAAATCCATTCCAAGTAAAGAAAAAACTAAAATCAACTAAGAAGATTAAAAATCCAGTTCATATTATTTATTATTATAATCTAAATGAATCTATGCAAAATATAATTGATGAGGATAAAATAAATAAATTATTTATACTTTCAAGAAATAATAAAGATTTAGAAAATATTGATATAAAAGGCGTTAATTATAAGAAAATGAGTGTTCATAAATCTAAAGGGTTACAAGAAGATTATATATTTTTAATAAATGTAAATAATTTATCTAATGGATTTCCAAATAAATTTGCTAATCATTATATATTAAATTATGTAAATAATTATAAAGAAAGATATTTATATGAAGAAGAAAGAAGATTATTTTATGTTGCCATAACAAGATGTATTAAGAGAGTGTATATTTTTGTTCCGTATAATATGGAATCATGTTTTATAAAGGAAATTAAGCATTATAAAAATGTTTTTTTAAGAGAAAATAATATTAATTATAAAACAAATTAAAAATCCAATTATAGTTGGTAAAACAAATGAAATAAATGCCCATAAATTACTTTTTGTTTCTTTTTTTATAGTTAAAATAGTTGTACTACAAGGAAAATGAAATAACATAAAAATAAGGGTACATATAGCGGTTTTTATAGTCCATCCGTTATTAACTAATATGTTTTTAAGTTCTATTAAATTATTATAATCTGAAAAACTTGATGTTTTTAAATACCCCATTAACATTATTGGGATTACTATTTCGTTTGCAGGAAAGCCTAGAATAAATGCAATTAATATAGTACCATCCATTCCAAAAATATTTGCAATAGGATCTAAAATGTTTGTTAATGTAGATAATATTGTAAATCCTCCAACTTTAATATTAGATAAAAGCCATATTATAATTCCTGCTGGGATAGCAACTGATATTGCTCTTGCTAAAACAAATAAAGTTCTATCAAATATACTTCTTATAATTATTTGTTTTATTTGTGGTTTTCTATATGGTGGCATTTCTAAAATAAAAGATGATGACATTCCTTTTAATAATTTAGTTGACAATAATTTTGATACTATAAGTGTTACAATTATTGCAAGAATAATTAATGAAGATAAAATTATTGCTCCTTTAAAACTACTAAATTTTCCACTAACTAAGAACATAGTAATTATTGCAATAAGGCCTGGAAATCTCCCGTTACAAGGCATAAAAGAATTAGTTAGTATTGAAATTAATCTTTCTTTTTTTGAATCTATTATCCTAGAGCCTATAACTCCACATGCATTACAACCTAAACCCATACACATGCAAAGAGATTGTTTGCCATGACATTTAGCTTTATTAAATAATTTATCTAAATTAAATGCTATTCTAGGTAAAAAGCCACAATCTTCAAGTAAAGTAAATAAAGGAAAGAAAATAGCCATTGGAGGAAGCATAACAGATATAACAGAAGTTAAAGTTTTATATATACCATTTATAAAAAGATCTATTATTATGTTTGGAATTTTTATAAATTTTAAAAATCCAAGAAAATAATTATTTATTTTATCAAATAAAAATGATAATAATTTAGATGGATAATTTGCTCCAAATATAGTAATCCATAATATTAAACCTAAAAACATTAACATAATAGGAATACCAAATATTTTTGATGTTAATATTTTATCTTTTTTTGAAATATCTAAACTTTTTTTATTACTTACAATACTTGATATTTTTCTATTTTTATTTATAATTTCATTACTGATATTATCTTTAAAATCATATATATTATTAGCATTTAAATAATTATTACAATATAAAATAATTTTATTAATTTCTTCTTTTGAACTTGTATTTAAATTTAAATATTTAAATATTTTTTCATTTAACTCTATGTTATTTTCAAGAAGTTTAATTGCATAAAAACGATTATTGGGTTTATTACTATATTTGTTTAAAACAGTAGTAACTTTTTTTATAACATCTTCTGGTATTTTACTATATAAAAAATTGTTATTATTATTATTATTTTTATCTAAATTATGACTAATTAATTTTTTTAACTTATTTATATCTTCTTTATTATTAGCACAAATACCAATTACTGGAACATTTAAAATTTCTTCTAATTTCTTTAAATTGATTTTTATTCCATGCTTATTAGCTTCATCCATCAAATTAACACATAATATAACGTTTTTATTTGTTTCTATTATTTGAAGAGCTAGATTAAGGTTTCTTTCTAACATGGTTGCATCAAGTACTACAACAGTTAAATTATAATTTTCAAAGCAAATAAAATCTCTAGATACTTCTTCTTCTTTTGACATAGAATTAAGAGAATATGTTCCAGGTAAGTCAATTAAAGTATAAACTTTATTATTATAGTTATATGTTCCATATGCACTAGATACGGTTTTTCCTGTCCAATTGCCTGTATGTTGTTTAAGACCTGTTAAAAAGTTGAAAATAGTAGATTTACCTACGTTTGGATTACCAATTAATGCAATTATATTTTTGTTATTATATTCTTTATTTGCTTTTAGTAAATTATTACCAACGGATTTTATAGTTAACCCCATATTATTTACCTCCTTTAAATTTATAATTTACAATTATGTTTTTACAGTCACTATTTCTAAGAGCTATAATACTTCCCATTATTAAATAAGCACAAGGATCACCAAAAGGGCTTACATATATTTTTTTAATAATAGAATTTTCTACTAAACCTAAATCAGCTAAACGCTTTTTTAAGTTATTTTTAAGTTTTATACTGCATACTTTTGCAGTTTTATTAACTTCCAGTTTGTCTAAAGAAATAAACATAATAATCATGTCCTTTAAAATAATTTCTATACTAGTTTATGATAAACGTCTCATATTGGAAACAACTATTTATAAATGTATAACTTTGTCGAATCAAAATACTAATATTTTAAAAGTTTTTAAGTAACATTTACTAAGGAGGAATCATGAATAATTATAATGGTTTAACAAGTAAAGAAGTTTTAGAATCTAAGAAAAAATATGGTACGAATGAAATTACTACATCAAAAAATAATAGTTTTACATCACTTTTATTAGAATCACTAGCAGACCCTATAATTAAAATTTTATTAATTGCACTTGGAATAAAAATAGTTTTTTTATTTAGAGATTTTGATTGGTTTGAAACACTTGGAATACTTATAGCTATTTTTTTAGCATCATTTATTTCTACTATTTCAGAATATGGTTCCGAAAAAGCTTTTAAAAAATTACAAGAAGAATCTTCAAAAATAAAGTGCAAAGTTAAAAGAGAAAATAAAATAATTGAAATTCCAATTGATGATGTTGTAAAAGATGACTTAGTTGTTTTACAATATGGGGATAAAATTCCAGCAGATGGTATTTTAATTAATGGGGATGTTATGGTTGATGAATCAACAATAAATGGAGAAGCTAAAGAAGTAAGAAAGGAAACGGTTAAAAATAAAATAACTTCTAAAAATAAGCTATATAGAGGAACTGTTATATGTGAAGGAAGTGGCATTCTTAAAGTAACTTGTGTTGGTTTAAATACTCTATATGGAAAAATTGCTTCTGAATTAAAGGAAAAAACTGGGGATAGTCCTCTTAAAATTAGACTTAGAAAACTTGCTAAAATAATTAGTACTTTTGGTTATATTGGAGCTTTTTTAGCATCTATTTCTTACTTGTTTTCAGTAATAGTAGTTGATAATAACTTTATTTTACAAGATATAATAAATACAATAACTAATTTACCAGTTATGATAGAGCACATTATATATGCTTTAACATTAAGTGTTACTATAATTATAGTTTCAGTACCAGAAGGTCTTCCTATGATGATAACTCTTGTATTATCTTCTAATATGAAAAGAATGCTTAAAAATAATGTTTTAGTAAGAAAATTAGTTGGAATAGAAACGGCAGGAAACGTAAACATTTTATTTAGTGATAAAACCGGTACTTTAACAACCGGTAAATTAAAAGTTACTAATATAATAGATGGTTCATTAAATAATTATAAGAATGAAAAAGATATATTAGATAAGGGTTTAAATTATTATAATTTACTAAAAGTATCTATGATTACAAATAATATGGCTGTATATAGTGGTAAAAAAATAGTAGGAGGAAATACAACCGATAGATGCTTACTTGAATTTTTTAGTGATGCAGAATTTAATGATATAAAAAAGATAAAGACTATTCCTTTTGATAGTAAAAATAAATATATGATAACGGTTTTAGATGATAAAAAAGTAAGAAATTTAATAAAGGGAGCTCCTGAAAAGTTATTTTCTAATTGTAATTATTACTATAATAATGATTTAGTTAAATTGCCTTTAAAAAATAAGAGCTTAATAAAAAAGAAAATAGATGATTATACAAAAAGTGGTTCTAGGGTTATATTAGTTGCAACAAGTAGTAATATAAATGAAAAAGATTTTTCTAATCTTACGTTAGTAGCAGTAGTAGTAATAAAAGATGAAATAAGAAAAGAAGCTAAAGAAGCTCTTTTAATGACAAAATTAGCAGGTGTTAAAACAGTTATGATAACAGGAGATAATAAAGATACAGCACTTCATATTGCAAAAGAAGTAAATCTAATAGAAAAAGATAATGATATTATTTTAACGTCTGATGAGCTTAATAGTATGTCTGATTTGGAAGTTAAGAAAATAATTCCTAATCTTAAAGTTGTAGCAAGAAGTCTTCCACATGATAAATCTAGATTAGTTAGATTATCAAAAGAGATGAATTTAGTTGTAGCTATGACAGGAGATGGAGTAAATGATGCACCAGCACTTAAAAGATCAGATGTTGGTTTTGCTTTTGGATCTGGTAGTGAAGTTGCAAAAGAAGCGGGTGATATAGTAATACTAGATGATAATTTTTTATCAATTACTAAAGCTATTTTATTTGGAAGAACTATTTTTAAAAGTATAAGAAAATTTATTATATTTCAGTTAACTGTTAATTTATGTGCACTTAGTATTTCAATAATTGGTCCATTTATAGGGGTTGATACTCCAGTTACGGTAATACAAATGCTTTGGATAAATATGGTTATGGACACACTTGCAGCACTTGCATTTTCATTTGAACCAGCATTATTAGAATATATGACTGAAAAGCCAAAGAAAAAAGATGAAAACATAATGAATAGTTATATGTTAAATGAAATAATAATAACGGGATTATATACAACAATTCTTTGTATTTTATTTTTAAAGTTACCTTTTATTAGAAACTTTTTTAGTAGTAAAGAATCTTTTATGACAGCATTTTTTGGATTATTTATTTTTGCAGGTATATTTAATTGTTTTAATGCAAGAACGAGTAGAATAAATGTTTTGTCACATTTAACAAAAAATCATATGTTTATTTTTATTATTTTATTTATATGTGTAGTGCAGATTATAATGATTTATTATGGTGGTAGTATGTTTAGAACTATACCTTTATCGTTAAAAGAGTTTTTAATTATGCTTGCTTTTTCATTTACAGTTGTGCCGGTTGATGTCTTAAGAAAAATAATTTGTAAAAAGTATTGTAAAACAAGGAGTGTGTAATTTGACATGATGAAAGAAAAGTGCTAAAATATGCAGTCAAAGAAGGGGATAATATGGAAGCACTAGATAAAGTTTTATATAATATAAAACTAAAAGAAAATGTAAAAGATCATATGTTATATACTCTAGAAGAGTACAAAAATTATCTTGAATCATTAAAAGAAATAGAAAAAATGGATCCACAATTAGCTAAAAGCTTTTTCAGGTTATTAAAAATAAATGAGCTAAAAGCTAGTCAACAAATGGAGTCTGAGGATTCATTTTTGATAGATATTGGGCTTGGACCAATACTTGATGGTAGTGAAAAATCCTCAATAGATATTGTTACTAAATATATATTAAAAGATAAATGTTTAAATAATGAAAGATTAGAAAAGATTCATAGGATTATTTTAAGGGGTACAAGTGATGATAAAGAAAAAAATTATAAAATAAGAACCAGTAAAGAAGATACCTACATATCTGAAATAAGTAATGGTATAGAAAGAACTCTTTATGTAGCCCCAAAATCTGAAGAAGTAAATTCATATCTTAATTATTTATATGCTTTTCTTGATAATAATACAAACAATGAATTAGATGTATTTTTAACACCATTTTTAGTTCATTTTTATATTTCTGCATTACAGCCATTTAATAATGGTAACACAAGATTAGCTCGTTTGATTCAATATGGAGATATATTTAAAGTTTCAAGAAAATTACTTGATTATAATTTAAAACAACCAGCTTTATTCCTATCAAAAAATTATCAATTAAATTGCGGTAATTATAGAAAAATGATTGCAGATATAGTTCTTGATCCTAGTGATGAAAACTTTAATAAATGGGTTAATTATAATTTAGATATGACAGATGAACAATTATTTTGTTTAAGCAATGATATAGCAAAAATTAAAAGGTTGAGATAGTTATGAAATTATTATTACATACGTGTTGTGCACCTTGTAGTGTGTACTGTATAGAAGAATTAAAAAAAGAAAATATTGATATAACAAGTTTTTGGTATAATCCAAACATTCATCCTTATAAAGAATATGAAGCAAGATTAGAAACTTTAAAAAACTATGATGAAAAAATGGGTATACCACTAATAATTGATGATTATTATGGTCTTAGAGAGTTTTGTAAAAACGTGGTTGATAAATTAGATAATAGATGTGGTTATTGCTATTTATGTAGATTAGAAAAAGCTGCTTTATATGCCAAGGAAAATGGATATGATGTTTTTTCTACAACTTTACTTATAAGTCCATATCAGAATCATGAGTTATTAAAAAAAACTGGTGAAATGTTATCTAAAAAATATAATATAGAATTTTTATATAGAGATTTTAGACCTGGTTTTAGATATGGACAAAATAAGGCTAGAGAATTAGGACTTTATATGCAAAAATACTGCGGTTGTATATTTAGTGAAGAAGAAAGATATGAAAAACTTATAAATAAGAATAAGAAAATAAATGAAAATTATAAATAACTCTTAACTTATAATAAAATATTTGTTATAATTTAATTATAAGAGGTATTCATATGATAAAATTAAATTTTAAATTAAATTGTTTTTTTTCCATTTTATCATTATGTCTTTTTATATTGTAAGTAAAAACTAACACTTTTTTGTGCTAGTTTTTTATATTTAAGGGAGGATTTATGAGTAGTAAATATGAAGATGAATTAGGACTTATTGTAATGGATAATTGTAAAAGTTTTGGAGAAAAAATTAATCAAAATATTATGCAAAGAAGAAGCAAAAAAAATAGTTTTATAATTCCAACTGATTTAGTTAGATTTAATAATGGTGAGGGAAAAGCTGTTATAAAAGATTCTGTAAGAGATAAAGATTTATATATTATATCTGATATTGGAAATCATAGTATGACTTATAAAATGTATGGTTATTTAAATCACATGGGTCCAGATGAACATTTTATGGATATTAAAAGGGTTATATCAGCAGCAAGAGGTCAAACTGATAGATTAACTGTTGTTATGCCACTTTTATACGAATCAAGACAACATAGAAGGAAAGGAAGAGAATCACTTGATTGTGCACTTGCACTTCAAGAATTACAAAATTTGGGTGTAAATACAATAGTTACTTTTGATGTTCATGATCCAAATATTCAAAATGCTGTTCCAACTAGTATGTCATTTGAAAATTTTTATCCAACTAATACTATTTTAAGGGAATTTATAAAAAATGAAGAATTTGATCCTGAGAATGTAAAATTTATAAGTCCTGATACTGGTGCAATGGATAGAGCTAAGTATTATGCTAATATGTTTCAAGCTGATGTTGGTATGTTTCATAAAAGAAGAGATTATAGTAAGATAGTAGATGGAAAAAATCCTATAGTTGCCCATAATTATTTAGGAGGTAATTTAGAAGATGAAACTGCAGTTGTAGTAGATGATATGATTGCATCTGGTACTTCTATGCTTGAGGTTGCATATGATTTAAAGCAAAGAGGTGCTAAGAAAGTATTTTTAATTTCAACATTTTCAATGTTTACTAATGGATTAGATGGATTTAATAAGGCTTTTTCTGAAGGAATTTTTGAAAAACTTTACTCCACTAATTTAACATATGTTGATAAAGATGTTTTAAAAACACCTTGGTATAAACAAATAGATTGTTCTAATTATGCATCTGATATAATAAATACTTTAAATACTAGTGGCTCTATATCTGAACTTAAAAATGGTAAACAAAAAATACTTACTATGTTAGAAAATAAGAAAAGAAAAGAAATAGAATTATAATATTTTAATTCTTCTTTTTTTGTAGTATAATGTTTATACATGAAAGGAGTTTATTATGACAAATGTTTTACTAATATCTATATGTATTATGGTTTTAATTACAATGATATCTTCTATAATTGGATTAACTGTAATAACAAAATATACTAATGAAAAACAAACAGTTTTAAAAACAATTAAAGTACTTGGCATTATATTATTAGTTGTAGGATTAATAATTATATCGGTGTCTATTTCTTATGAAAAAAATAATGAGATTACAGATAATGATAAGGTAGTTTCGTTAGAAGATGCTGGATTTAATGAGGTTAGTTTATCGGAATATTTGAATTTGATTAATTCAGATGAAAAGAAAATAGTTTTAGTTGCAAGACCTACTTGTGGTTATTGTGAAAAATTTAGTCCAATATTAAAAAAGGCTAAAGAAGATATGAAGTTAGAAATTAATTATATAGATACTGATAAGTTTTCTACTGAAGATTGGAATACATTTTCTAATTCATTATCATATTTAAATAGTGAAGAGTGGGGAACACCTTTAGTTATGATAGTTCAACATGGGGAAGTGTTATCTGTTAATAATGGTTATGTTGATTTAGCAACAATAAAAGCTTTTTTTGAAACTAATGGTTTTGGTGAATAAAAATGAATGATGCATATGAAGTATGTAAAAGTTTTTTAAAGAAATATCCAAGAACTTTAGCTTGGCATATTAAAGCTCATTCATCTGTAATAAGTCAACATATAAATGAAGATGAGGTAATTTTATTTTCTTTTGCAGGTCAAAAGGATACTAGTTTGTTAATGCCTTTTTATACAACTGTTATTGTATTTACAAATAAAAGGATGCTTTTAGGTAGAAAAAGATGTTTTGGACGATATTTTTATACATCTATAACACCTGATTTATTAAATGATTTTGAAGTTAGATCAAATATCTTATTTGGTTCAGTTGAAATTGATACTATTAAAGAACATTTTATAATTAGTGGTTTAGACAAAAGAGGATTAGTAAAAATAGAAGATGCATTATCTAAGTATTTAGTAAATGAAAAACTTAAGTATTTAAAAAATAAGAGTTCAAATTAGAGCTCTTATTATTTACATTTTTTTTTAAAAATTATATAATCATTATGAGGTGTATTATGACAAAAAAGAAGAATAAAGAAGAGGTTTTTATATCAAAAAGTTCTAAAGTACTTAAGATATTATGTACTTTAGTTGGAATTATACTTAGTTTAGCTTACTGTATTAATGGAGGTTTTTACTCATTATTATTTGATTTGAGGGAATCAAAAACAGTAATTGTATATAGTATTCTTATAATAATATTATTATTTTTATTAGTATTTTTAAATGCATCAGAAGAAACAGAAATAGAAAATGAAAAGAAATTTGAAAAAAGTAGTTTTGTTACAATAGGAATAATTGTTTTAATAATTTTATTTGGTTTATTACTTGTAGTTACTTTACTTGATTTTTTCTTGCCTCTTATAGTAATTATATCTTGCTTAATTTTAACTTACTATTTAGTTCTAAGATTAATTAAAATAATTGTAGAAAAATATGGTATAAAGTAAAAAGTTTTTATATTTTGCATAGAATATATAAAATAATACTTGATATTTATTTACTATGTATGATATAATTTCTTTACACGGGGCTATAGCCAAGCTGGTAAGGCATTGGACTGCAACTCCACGATCGCCGGTTCAAATCCGGCTGGCCCCTCCAATTTATTTGCAGGTGTAGTACAACGGCTAGTACGAGGCCTTGCCAAGGCTTAGACGTGGGTTCGATTCCCATCACTTGCTCCATTTGAAATCAACTTACGGACTTAAAAGTTCGTAAGTTTTTATTATATTTTTTTAAATTTGGGAGTAAAACTCGTGTCTAGCCAGCACTGAATTTATACTCCCACATAAATTCTACTATGGGAATTCCCATACCCTTTATCCTATTTTTTGTTTTCTTTTTGAAACTATATTAGTTAATATAATAAATATTATTGAGAACCCCAAAATTACTATCATATTTGTTATAATAGGTTGCATTGTTTCTAAATTAAATACTTCTAATGTCTTTAAAGATTCATTACTACTTATATAATAATATGATGGCAAAATATGAGCAATTTTCAAAACTCCATCTGGTAGCCATTCCATAGGAACAAAAGCACCACATAAGAAACTTGATCCTAATGCTATTACATTGACTATACCATTTATTGCATTTTTATTTGAAACTAAATTTCCTATAAACAAAGCAATAGTAGTTGCACACATGGTAAATATAAATGAATTTATTAAATAAATTATTCCTTGATTAGAAAACATTACATCTCCAATTAAAACAAAACTTAATGCAACATACACACCCCATAATATTATAGAAAATAAACTGTTTGATAATAGTAACTGTCTATTCAGTTTTCTATAATCTGTACTACTTATTATAGTTCTTTTTTGAATTTTTATATCTTTAAAACTTGATAAAACTAAACATATTACATATACCAAACAAGCAAGTATACTATAACTTGCAAAATTATAGTAAAACGTTGCTTTGGCTAAACTATCTGTATCAAGTTTAGAAGTTATTTCAACTTCACTTTGTTTAGATAGGGTTTCGTTTATTTTACTAGTTAACTCATCTTCATTCTTTATACTTTTTTGGTATATATTTGCAACTTTAATATACCTTGATAATAACATTTCAGCAAATGATGATTGATAATCTCCTGTACTTTTTATATTTATTTCTGGATTTTTACCATCCATAAAATCTTCACTATAATTTTCAGGAATATAAATTACATAATTTACATCTCTATAAAATAGCCCATCATTTATTGCTTCTTCATTATTATTTAATTCTATTATGTTGCTATTATCTGTTATGTATTTTATTAAATCTTTTGTAATTCCTTTTTCTTCATCATAATTTACTATCATAATATCTGGTTTACTTGCAACAAAGTTTGTACTATTATCACTTGTCTGCATATTGAATCCACCAAATCCTATTAAAAAAACTGTATATAGAATTATGATAAATTTGTTTTTATTTAATATTTTCAAAAATGTTTTAAATACTGTCATATTTTTGACTCCTTAAACTGATATAAGAAATTGCTATCAATATTAAAGCAAAAATAAGTAAACTTCCAATATCAAAAATATATCTATCTAATGTGTCATAGTAATATAGTGAATAAAAGCCATCAGTAATCATACTAGCAGGATTTAATTTATTTATAATTGGAATATTTTTATCAATTATATATTTCATTGTTATTCCCATCATACCAGACAAAAAACATCCTAACATTGTAATTGCTATAATAATTCCTGTTTTAACATTATCATTTGACTTTATCGTAGTTGCAACCGCTACTCCTAATGATAATCCAGCTAAACTTCCTGCCATTGCTAAAGCAATATCTAATCCTAGTTTATTACCATAGTCAACTTTTAAAACAAATATCGTATAAAGGAATAAAAGAGCAACTCCTACTAATTGTGTAATATAACTAGCAAGAACACTACTTAAAATGATTTTTCCTTTTGAAGTTGGTGACACTGATACTCTCTTTCCTTGATTAGTCATATTGGCTAAATTTTGATTTATTGCAACTGCACCTAATATTCCTCCATATAAACAAGCCATTGCTATAAGTGTATAAAACTCTATCATTGTATAACTTAAATTACTATTTGAAACATTATTAAGTTGCACATTATTTTCTTCGGTCAATTCTATTACCCTATTATAAATACTTTCGTAGTCAATATTATAATTACCGGCTATCATTTCTTTTTTTATTTCTTCTTCAGCTAAATTTTTTATAATATTACTTGTTTGTGTTATTTCTTCTGATACATACTTAAATATTGTTTCGTTGATTCCACTTGTTATAAAGGTTAGTTTTGGTTCATCATTTACTAATTTCATATAGCCTACTATTTCTTCATCTTCTAATAATTTTTTTGCTTCTTCCTCAGTTGTATATCTTGTTTCAAATAATCTATCATCATTATTCTTATCACTTAATTCTTCAAAAGCAGTTTTAAATATTTCATTATTATTGAAATCATCATTTTTAATAATTGCTATATTTATAATATCTAATTTTTCACTACTTTCTATATTTGAAAATGCCATATTAAAAAATGTTCCTAATATTATTGGAAAGGCAAAAGTCCAAAATATTAGTGCTTTATTTCTAAAAAGAGTTTTTAAAGAGTATTTAAAGTTATGTATAAACATTAATCACGAAGTTCCTTTCCTGTTAGTTCAAGAAACACATCATTAAGTGTTGGTCTTTCTGAAAATATTTTATTATATTTAATTCTATCCTCTTTTAAACACTCCATAATCTCCACTAGATTATTTTTGCCTTTTTTATATGTAATAAGTAACATATTTCCATTATATTTTACGTCATCAACATTTTTTAACTCTTTTATTTTATCTATGTATTTAGTTTCTAAATCATTTACTTCTATTGATATTTTTTCTTCTATTTTAGCAAGTTCTTTTAATTCATCAGTAGTTCCTGCTGCTAATATTTTACCTTTATCAAGAATAATAACTCTATCGCAAAGTATTTCTACTTCTTCCATATAATGTGTTGTATAAACAATAGTTGCTCCATCATCTCTTAATTTCTTGATTCCATCTAAAATATTGTTTCTACTTTGTGGATCAACTGCAACAGTTGGCTCATCTAAAAAGATAAGTTTAGGTTTATGTGCTATACCACACGCTATATTTAATCTTCTTAATAGACCACCAGATAATTTTTTAGGATAGAACTTTTTAAAATCTTCTAATCCTACTAAACTTATTGCGTCTTCTATATATTTTTTCCTTGTTTCCTTATCAGAAATATATAATCCACAAAAGTAATCTATATTTTCATAAACAGTAAGTTCATCAAAAACTGATACTTCTTGAAATACCACTCCTATTTTAGACTTTAAATCATAAGAATCTGGTTTCATTTCTTTACCAAATATTTTTATACTTCCATGACTATAATTTAATAAAGATAATAAGCAATTTATTGTAGTTGATTTACCACTACCATTAGGACCTAACAGTCCTAATATTTCTCCCTCGTGTACTTCAAAAGACAAATCATCTACTGCTTTTAATTCTTTATATTTTTTTGTTAAGTTCTTAACTTCAATAATATTTTTCATAATTCCTCCTTTTAAAAAATTAAGTGTAGACCAGTGATATTATTATAACATTTATAATAATATTCTCATATACTCCCATTGAAATTTAATAAGAATTCATATATAATATTTCTAGAAAGAGAACGTTATGGTTCGTAAGCTGTTTCTTAATCGCTCCATAAGATAAAATCGTCGCACCAATGTGACGTTAGATTTAAATCAATCTGAAAAGATTGATTTTTTTTACATAAAAGATTATGAATATTAAATAAAAGGGTAATTATTAAGTAAACAGAGAATATTTTAATAAAAAAAGTACTATAAATTATTAGTAAAAAAGTTTAGAAAGTTTAAAAATAAAATGTTATTTAAATTGGATATTTTATATTATTGATAATAGAAATAAAGAAAAATAATAAATGATTTTGAATTATATTATTTTAGTAAATGTTATAGTTTAGATGAAATATTTTACTAAACTAGTAGTCGAGTTGAAAATTAAATTTATATGTTATAATTATTTTGGGTGAGGATATTATGGATAATAATAAAATTGGTAAATTTATTGCTTCTGTTAGAAAAGAAAAAAATTTAACTCAACAAGAACTTGGTAATAAATTATTTGTAACAGATAAAGCAGTTAGTAAATGGGAACGAGGTTTAAGTTTGCCAGATATTTCATTATTAAATAAGTTGGCTAAAATATTAAATGTGGAAGTTATTGATATTTTAGATGGCAAAAAAGGAACTACTAGAAAAATAAATATTGAAAATGAAATTAAAAAAATTAAAGATGAGTTGAAAAAACAAAATAAAAAAAGAATAAAAAAAATTATAATATGTATGATTGTATTAATATTTATTATAATATATCTTATTTTTAGAAATATTTATCTTGGATATGAAACAAAAACTATGAATTATTCTCATTCTAATAGAAAAATAAATTTAGGTATTCCTAAAGCATCATTTATGGCAAAAAATAATGATCGAAGTTATTCATTTAAAAACTTAAGGAATTCTAATATTGTTGAAAATGAAATTAAAAAATATTTAAAAACTTTAAAATATTCTACATGTAATAATACTATTTATTATTATAATTTGGATGATAATTTTTCAATTATAAATTATTCAGTTAAAAATCATATATTATATAGTACAATTTCTTATGAGGTGGTTGAAAAAGATTATTGTTTTACTGAAAAAATGAAAAATTATTCTAAAAAATTAAATGGTGTAAAAAGATTTCATACTCTTAATGGAGATGGATTTTCACTTTCAGAAGATAAAGAATTTACACCACGCCTAGTTATTTATTTTTTAGATGATATAAATTTGGATAAACAAGAATTTACTGCAACTTTAGAAATTAGATATTTAACTCCTATACCTAATAATTGGAAAGTAGTAGCAAAAAAAGAAATAGAAAAATCAACAGGAATTTATGAAATAAAAGAAGATAAGCTATATTATTATAGAACTAATATATTGGAAAAAGCATATGATATAAATATTCCAGAAGTATCAGTCTTTAGAGTTGAAAATGGTAATTTAGTTTTAATTGATAATTATTTATCTGATTACGAGGAAAATATAATATTAAAATAAAGATTATAAATGTAAAACCATAATAATATTTTTTATTATGGTTTTAATTTTATCTGCGTGATCATTATTTATTTCTAATATTTTTTTAATAAATGAATTAATTATTAAAAATCTAATTACAAAGATGATTGAAATATTTACTTTATGTATGATATCAATTTTTAGTGTTTAAAAATAAATTGATATTATGTTATAATATTTTTGAAAGGTAGATAATTAATATGAAAGATAAAGATTTAATAAACGGATTTAAGGATATAAGAATAGTTGATAATTTTTATCAAACTTCAAGTTTTTTTCCTATGCCAACAACTCTTATTGCAACGTTAAATGAAAATGGAGAAACAAATTTAGGAGCATACTCACTATGTTTTCCTTTTTATATAGCAGGTAAGGATTATTATGCAATGGTTTTATGTTGTAGAAATTCTTCTAATACGTGTAAAAATATATTAAGAACGAAAAAATGTGCAATTAATTTTATAACAGGTGAAGCTAAATATTTTAATGAAGCTGTAAGACTTGGTTATCCAGGTGAAACAACTAGTGAAAAAATGAAAGATTGTATATTTACATTAACTGATGGAAAAAGAGCATTAAGTGATAGTAAAAATTCTTATCCAAAAGTTATTAAAGAAGCTTATCAAGTATTTGAATGTACATGGGTATCAGAATTAGATAATGCATCAAATGATAAAGTAATGGATGAATATAATGCACCTTTTCATGATTTTAATGGTATAACAAGTAAGTTTGGAGCACATTTTATTTTAAAAATAGATAATATATTAATAAAACCAAAACAATATAATGCTATTTTAGATGGGGTTAAAGCATCTAGTTTTCCTAATATTCCTGTTGATTATGGATATCGTGATAATAAATATTTTTGGTATGTTAAGCCAAAGAAAGCTAAAAAAAGCACGATTCCAAAGTCTAAAGGAATAAGCTTAGATACTGTTAAATATGCTGCTTCAAGAATAGATGATAAAGTAAAATTTACTGATGATGCTTGTAAAATGTTAGTAAAAGTTCCAAGAGTATTTTTAAATACGGTTTTAAAAGGATGCGTATCTTGGGCAAAAGAAAATAGTGTTACGTTAATAACCGAAAAGGAAATGAAAATAATTCAAGATAAAAGAAGTAAAGAAAAAAGATAGGAATTACATATGAATCAAGATAAAATATCAAAGTTAATAAAAGACTTAAGAAAGAAAAATAATTTAACTCAAAATGAGTTTGCTAAACAATTTAATGTTACATATCAAGCTGTTTCAAAGTGGGAAAATGGAAAAAATCTTCCAGATATAAATGTGCTAAAAGAAATATGTGATAAATATAACTTAAACATTAATGATTTTTTGGAAGGTAATGAAATAAAAAATAAAAATAAGAAAAATAAATTTATTGTTATATTAATTATGATTATACTTTTATTAATTTCTTTTGCATCAATTATTTTTAGTATTAATAGAAATAAAACTTTTGAATTTAAAGAGTTACATGCAGAATGTGAAGATTTTAAAATAAAAGGTGTTATTGCTTATAATAATATAGAATCATCTATATATATTTCAGAACTTTCTTATTGTGGGAAGAAAGATGAAGAATTATATAAGAATTTTAAGTGTACTTTATTTGAAGTTGATGGGGATATAAATAAGAAATTAGGTGTTTATGAAAAATCTTTTAAAGATGGTGTTGGATTAGAAAAATATTTGAAAGATGTTTCTTTTAATATAAAGTATGATAAAATTTGCAAAAATTATCAAAAAGGTAGTGTTTATTTAGATATAAAGGCTACTAAAATGGATAATATTACAACAACATATCATGTGCCACTTAATATAGATAGTAATTGTAAAAATAAATAACTCAACTTATGCTTTAGTTAACTAAACCACTTTTTTATTGTATAGTAAATTTATTTATAATAAAATTATCTTGTAGGAGGAATAATAATGAAAAAAAATAAAGATAATAAGAAAACACCAATAGTAATTTTAGTTATTATATTAATTATTTTAGTAGCTCTTATTTTGCTTCAAATTAGAAATATAAAGTTAACTAATAAAAATAATATAAAAGAAACTAAAAGTATGGTAACTAATCAAGCAGAGTATGAACGAGATTTTGATAGTAAGGGTTATACATTTGATAATCCAAAGGTCATTTTAAATCCTTATAAGGTGTCTCCTTTAACAGCACTTGTTATGTTTGAAACTGAAAATGATTGTTCTGTTAAAATAACAATAAAAGGTAAAGATGATTTAACAACTTATACAAATACTTTTTCTAAAGCAAAGTCTCACTATATTCCAGTATATGGATTATATGCAGATTATGAAAATAAAGTAGTACTTGAGTGTGGTACAAATAAAAAGGAACTTACCATAAAAACAGATAAACTGCCAGATAATTTTGTATTACCAACAAGTGTTAAAAAAGATACATCAAAACTTACTAATGATTTATACTTTTACACACCATCCGCTAAAGGATATACTTTGGCATATGATGTAAATGGGGATGTTAGATGGTATTTAACAAATAATGCTTTATGGGATAATACAAGACTAAAGAATGGTCATATGATAATTAGTACTGAAAGATTAATTAATACTCCATATTATATGACTGGTTTATATGAAATTGATTTACTTGGTAAGATATATAATGAGTATTCTATTAAAGGTGGATACCATCATGATTATTTTGAACTTCCAAATGGTAATCTTTTAGTAGCAAGTGATGATTTTAATAATAAAAATGGTACGGTTGAAGATTATGTTGTAGAGTTAGACAGAAAAACAGGAAAGACAGTAAAAACATTTGATTTAAAAAATATTTTAAATATGAATGATGGTAAGAGTGAAAACTGGATAGAATATGACTGGTTTCATAATAATTCAGTTTGGTATGATGCTAAAACAGATTCTATAACATTATCTGGTAGACACCAAGATGCCGTTATTAACATAAGTTATAAAACAGGTAAATTAAACTGGATAATAGGAGATAGTACCTCTTGGAGCAAAGAATATCAAAAGTATTTCTTTAAACCTATAGGTGATAACTTTGAGTGGCAATGGTCGCAGCATGCTGCTATGATAACACCTGAAGGATATGTATTCATATTTGATAATGGAAACAATAAATCAAAGATTAAAGAAAACTATGTATCAGCAGATAAGTCATATTCAAGAGGCGTTATGTATGAAATTGATACTAAAAATATGACTATAAAACAAGTATATGAATATGGAAAAGAAAGAGGAAGCAAGTTTTATTCTCCTTACATATCAGATGTTGATTATATAGATAACAATCATTATATAGTTCATTCTGGTGGTATTGTAGAAGTAGATGGCATTCAGTCTAACAAGCCAGCAGGATTAACAAGTGGAAATACTAAACTTACATCTGATACAGTAGAGGTTTTAGATAATAAAGTTATATTTGAACTTGTACTTCCAACTAATAATTATAGAGTAGAAAAAATGAGTTTATATAGTAATTCAGATGAACTAAAAATTAAAAGTGCAAAACGTCTAGGTTCCCTTGGAAAAACAAATGTAACTAAAAATGAAATACTTTCATTATATAGCGTTAAAAAACAAGATAATGAATATAAAAAACACGATATAAAACTTGTTAAAGAAGAAGATAGACTATCTGTTACAGGTAAGTTTAAAAGAGGATCAGATGTTAACGTAATACTATATAAAAACTTAAAATCTTCATATTATAAAATAAACGTAAGTAAGCATCCTTACACAGCATTGTGTGTTGATGTATTTACTGAAGAAGAAAATAAAAACGGAATAACGGTTACTAAGTATATTAATAGTGAAGGTTTAAGTGGTACTTATTCAGTTTATATTAGTATTGATGGTAAAGTTTATAATACAAATAAAAGCGTAGAGTTTTAAAGAGCATAAAAGCTCTTTTTATTTGCTTTTTTCTTTGTATAGTTTATAATTAGTTTATATGGAAGTGAAAGTTATGGAAAAGTATAAAGAAATAGAAAGAAGTATAATAAAAACATATAGAAAAGAGATATGGAGTAAGTTTGTTAAAGCAGTAAGTGACTATGAGCTTATTAAAGAAAATGATAATATTATGGTTTGTATATCCGGTGGTAAGGACTCTTTTTTGCTTGCTAAGTGTATAGAAGAATTACAAAAACATGGACGCTTTCCATTTAAAGCGCACTACGTTGTAATGGATCCAGGATATAATGAATTAAATAGGAAAATGATAGAAGATAATGCCAAAATATTAAACGTTCCAATAGAAATATTTGAAAGTAATATATTTGATACTGTAAAAGATATAGAAAAAAGCCCTTGCTATTTGTGTGCTAGAATGAGAAGAGGATATTTATATAGTAAAGCCAAAGAATTAGGCTGCAATAAAATAGCGTTAGGACACCACTTTAATGACGTTATTGAAACAACTCTTTTATCAATGTTTTATGGTTCGGAAATTAAAACAATGATGCCTAAACTTCATAGTGATAACTTTGAGGGATTAGAACTTATTAGACCGCTTTATTTAGTTAAGGAAGATGCTATAATTACGTGGAAAAATTCTAACAAATTAAAGTTTATAAACTGTGCTTGTCGTTTTACTGAAAATTGCACGATACTAGATGATGGAACAAGCAAACGAAAGGAAATGAAAAATTTAGTTAAATCATTAAAGAAAGTAAATCCTAACGTTGATAACAATATCTTTAAAAGTATGGATAACATAAACTTAAACTGTATTTTAGGAACTAAAAAGGATGGGACATATAAAAGTTTTTTAGATGATTATGATGATAGAAAATAATTAACTATATCTTTTAAAATCGTAAATATATGATAGGAAGTGTATTATGAATTTAGTTTTACCTTGTGAAAAATATAAAGAACAATATTATAAGCTTGTAGATAGTGCTATAAAAAATAAAGATGTGAAAGAGATGGGAAATGCATACAGAAGTGGTGAAAGTTACCAAGATATGCTAAAAAGGCTAGAAAATAGAAGAAATGGTATTAAAATAGCAAACAGGGATGTTCCTGCTACTGTTTATTTCATAATAGATAATAATAAACTTGTTGGAACAATTGATTTGAGACATGAACTAAATGATAATTATTTTTCTAGGTTAGGGCATGTTGCATATTATATAAAACCGGAAGAAAGAAAAAAAGGTTATGCAACTAAGGCATTATCTTTAGCTTTAAAAAAATATAAAAAACAAAAAATAGAAAAAGTATTAATTACATGTTTAGAGGATAATGTTGCATCAAGAAAAGTTATAGAAAAAAATGGTGGTAAACTTGAAAAGTCAGTTTATTATGATATAACTAAAAAATATATTCAAAGATTTTGGATTAATACTATGAATGATTAATTATGTTAAAAATAAAGAGACTGACATTTAAGCCAGCCTCTTTTAAATTCTATTTTTCTTTTACCATATTAATTATTACTTTTATAACTTCTTTTTTCATTATGTCATAATTTATATTCTTATGCCTATGATATACAACTTCATGGCAAAAGTTATCTAAGATGTTTGTTATTATGTGAACTTTTTCTAAAGGATTAGAAATATTTATATTGTTTTCTTTAAGTAAACCAACTATTTTTTCTGTTGTTTTAATATCCTGCATCTTCAAAATATTAGAAACGTCAGTATCTATATGACTCATTGCAAGTAATTCTTCGTGAGCTTTTTTAGACATAGTATGTGCTTTAACTAGTTCATCTATCATTTTATTTACCGTTTCATCTATGTTTTCTAAATCTACTTTTTTGCTTTCTAAAACACTTAAAATAGGGTACATTATTTTCTCTGAATAATTTTTAACACCTTCCATAAAAATGTTTTTTTTATCAGTGAAATATTGATATATAATTCCCGTTGATACATTTGCATATTTAGCAATATCATTGGTATTTGTTTTATAGTATCCATTATCGCACATTAGCTCAAAACCTTTTCCTATTATCTTTAATTTTTTTTCTACTGAGCGTTTTTGTTTAGGTGTTCTAACCGTTTTCATAAGACCAAGTCCTTTCTTATACCATTATACATTTCAAAAGGTAATAAATCAATTACTAAAATATGAGAAATTATTCATATTTCGTTGACTCATAAAATAAATAAAAGTATAATAAAATTGAAATGTGATAAAAGTTTCATATTTAGAAAGGGATAAATCATGAAGAAATTAATTGAACTTAAAAATGTTACTAAAACATATAACGTTGGTGAAAAAAAACTTAATGCCTTAGATAATGTATCTTTTGATATTAATAAAGGCGAGTTTGTCGTAATATTAGGGCCTTCTGGAGCGGGAAAATCAACCTTATTAAATCTTTTGGGAGGTATGGATACCGTAACTAAAGGAACCATAAAGGTAGATGATAAGTTAATCTCTAGCTATAACGATGATAAACTTACCTTATACCGCGCAGAAAACGTAGGGTTTATATTTCAATTTTATAATATTCTTCCAACTCTTACAGTACTTGAAAACGTAAAATTAGTAAATGACATAGTAAAAAAGCCTAAGAACGCTAAGAAGATACTAAAAGAAGTAGGATTAGAAAAACACTTAAATAAGTTTCCAAACCAACTATCAGGTGGTGAAATGCAGCGTGTTTCAATAGCGCGTGCAATAGCAAAAGATCCAGTTTTGCTTTTATGTGATGAACCAACGGGTGCGTTAGATAGTAAAACAGGAGCAGAAGTACTTAAACTTTTAAAGAAACAATGTGATTTAAAAACAGGAGAAAATACCGTTATAATAGTTACTCATAACTCGTTAATTGCTGATGTGGCAGACCGTGTTATAAGACTTAAAAATGGTAAAATAGAGTCAAACAAAGTAAATAAACATCCAAAAAATATAGATGAAGTAGTGTGGTAATATGTTAAAGAAGAAAATGATAAGGGATGTTTTAAAAAATAAATCCCAATTTATCACAATACTATTAATGGTTATGGTAGGTGTAATGGTATATGCAGGAATAGAGGCATATATGGATGGTATGACTGATACTGCAAATAGATTTTATACCAAAAATAACTTACCTGATGTAAACGTAATTGGTACGTCTTTTACGAAAGATGATTTAAATGACATAAAAAGCATAGATAACGTAGTAGACGCCGAAAGAAAACTTACGCTAACTATGAATGATGCTAAAGATAATGATAAATCATATTTGGTTAATGTTATAGAGGATAATAACATATCAAAGTTTTATGTAAAAGATGGTACATCATTTGATAAGGAAAAAGGTGGTGTATGGTTAGATTACTTTTATGCGAAAGAAAACAACATAAAAGTAGGAGATAAAATCTCATTTAAATATGAAGAGTACGTGTTTAATGAAAAGGTAAATGGTCTTATATATGTTCCGGATCATGTATATGACGTAAAAGATGAATCACAAATAATGCCTAATCATAAAACTTATGGATTTTTATACATGTCATCAAATGAACTTGAAGGGTTTATAAAAGATGAGGCTAAGAATAAGTTAAGCAGTAAGTTAGGAAAAAACTTAAGTGATGAAGAGTTTAATAAATTAAATCCTACGTTTAACTTTGAAGATAACATACCATATAATTACGTAATGGTAGATGTAAAAACAAAAAAAGATGTAAATAAAGTAAAAGATGAAATAGAAAAAAAAGTAGAAAATGCAAAGGCTACTATATCTATTGAAAAGACATCATCGTATGCTATGTATCAAGGTGAGATAGATGAGGGAGCGGCATACGTTGGAATATTTTCTGGATTATTCTTATTTATTGCAATGCTTTCTGTTATAACAACAATGACCCGTATTATTAAAAACCAAAAGTTAGAAATTGGTACCCTTAAAGCTTTAGGATTTTCTAAATATAAAATAACAAGGCATTATGTTGGATATGGCTTTTGGGTTGCTTTATTAGGTGCATTACTTGGAATATTACTTGGTAGATATTTTTTAGGGAGCGTATTTTTAAATATTGAAATGTCATTCTTTGAAATGCCAGAAGGAAGGGTATTTATTAAACCACTTACTTATGTTGCCTCGTTATTGGTTGTTATAGTAACTTCTATAATTACGTTTTTAACTTGTTATAAAGAACTTAGAAAAAAACCGGCAGACAGCCTAAGAAATGAGCTTCCAAGCGTTAACGAAAAAAGTCTTAACATAACAACTAAGGGTATTTTTAAAAAATTTAGTTTTTCTAGTAAATGGAACTTAAGGGACATAATAAGAAATAAATTTAGAACCATAACTGGTGTTATTGGTATTGTTGGATGCTGTACGTTAATAGTTTGTGCACTTGGTATGCTAAACAGCATGAATAACTTTATTAAAATACAGTTTGATGATTTATATAACTTCGATTATAAACTTAACTTAAAAGAAAACGTAAAGCAAAGTAGAATAGATGAATTAACGAATAAATATGGTAATAATACTAGTATGACCCTTAACATTGAAATAAAAGATGATAATGATGATAGAGAGGCTAATACATTATTTGTAGATGATTCTAACGGATATGTTCGTTTTGCAAATAAAGATTATAAGTTTAAAACGTTAGATAGAAATGACGGTGTTTACGTAACTTATAAATTTAGTGATAAGTATAATTTAAAAATAGGAGATAAAATATCTTGGCATAGTTATGGAAGTAAAACTTATTATAAATCAAAAATAGTAGGTTACATTCGTGATCCAGAAGTTCAAGGTGTAACTGCTACTAGGTCTTATATAGAAAGTATAGGAATTAATTATAAACCAGATTCAATTTATACCAATAAAGATTTAAAAAACGTTAAACAAATAAAAGGTGTAAATGTGGTTCAAGGAATAGATGAACTTGAAACTGCAATTAAAAGTATGCTATCAATGATGAGAGAGATGATTATCATAATAATATTATTTGCTATTTTACTTGGAGTTGTAATAATTTATAACATGGGAATTCTTTCATATTCAGAAAAAGAATATCAGTTTGCAACACTTAAGGTATTAGGCTTTAACTCTAGAAAAATAAAAAATATATTTACTAAGCAAAATAGTATTATATGCATAATATCAACTATAATAGGACTTCCTTTGGGATACTTTTTAACATCATACCTATTTAAAGTTTGCTTAGATGAGAACTATGATTTTGGAGTTTATATAAAACCTATAACTTACGTTTTAGCATTTATTGGTACGTATTTAGTATCATACTTTGTATCTAAGTTTTTAACTAGAAGAGTAAACAAAATAGATATGGTAAGTAGTTTGAAATCTAATGAATAGTTTAAAATAAATACCAATTTTAAAATTATTGATGTATAATAATTAATTGGAAGGGGAATTTGTATGATAACTATAAAAGATGAAAGAGAAATAAATCTTATGAGACATGCTGGAATGCTTGTTTCAAAGATGCATAAATATTTAAAACCATTTATAAAAGAAGGCATAACAACTAAAGAACTTGATCGTTTAGCAGAAGAGTTCATATTAAAAAATAACGGAGTTCCATCATGCAAGGGATATGAAGGTTTTCCTGCTACTTTATGTACTAGTGTAAATGATATGGTAGTTCACGGTATACCAGATAATACTAAATTAAAAAATGGAGACATAATTACAATTGACGTAGTAATAGGTTATAAAGGATACCAAGGAGATGCTGCTTGGACATATGCTGTTGGTAATATATCGGATGAAAAGAAGTATTTAATGGAACATACAGAAAAAGCTTTATATGAAGGTGTAAAAATGGTAAAGGAAGGTAACCGTATAGGAGATATATCACATGCTGTTGAAGTGTATGCAAGAAATCATAATTTAGGCATAGTAAAAGAATTATGCGGTCATGGTATTGGAACAAATATGCATGAGGCACCTGATATTCCAAACTATGGGACAAAAGGTACTGGCCCTAGATTAAAGGAAGGCATGGTAATATGTATTGAACCAATGCTTAACTATGGTGGAAAAGATGATGTATATTTACTTGATGATGACTGGGGAGTTAAAACATTAGATGGTAATCCAGCAGCGCATTTTGAACATACCATTTTAGTTACAAAAGATGGGTATGAAGTGTTAACACCTAGATTAGATTAAAAAAATATTTCTTAACTGAAATATTTTTTTATACAAAGCTTTGCTTGTTATATAAATTATATTAGTTATAATAATAAAGTGTGTTTTAAAATCAAAATAGTAAATTAGAAGTTAATATAAAAAGTGTTGTGATATAGTTAAACTGTGAATAATTTTCAAAGTTATTTGATAGAAATATTAAATAATATACAAACATATTAATAATGCTTTAAATTATTTTATTTATATAAAAACATATTATTATATTTACTGTTTTAGTTAAAAATAATATAATATTAATATAGGAGGTTATTATGAAATATATTATTGATACTGATCCTGGTATAGATGATGCTATTGCAATAATGCTTGGCATTAAAAATAATTTGGATGTAATAGGTTTTACTTTATCAAGTGGAAATATAGAACCTAAAAAAGCAGAGAAAAATCTTAAAATAATACAAGAATTTTTAGGAACTAACATAAGAATGTATAAGGGTAAAAAAGAAAATAAGTGTAATCACGAAACAGCAGAATATGCACATGGTAAAGATGGACTAGGTTATGCAGTATTTACAGATTCAATGTCTAAAAAGAAATTTTCTAAAACCTCTGCAGAGGATTTTATAATAAAATCATCAAAAAAATATAAAGATGATTTAACTATAATTTGTCTTGGACCACTAACTAACCTTGCATCTGCACTAAAGAAAGATAAAAAGCTAAAAAATAGAATAAAACATTTAGTGGTTATGGGAACAACATATAATGAAGAAGATGAAGAACCATATTTAGAATTTAATGTTAATGTTGATCCTTCGTCAGCTAGATATGTTTTGTCTTCTGACATTGAAGATATTAAACTTGTAACTCATGAGGTTGGAGTTAAATCATTTATTGAAAAGGATTATGTTTTAAATTTACGTAATTCTGATAAACTTTTATCAAGATTTGTTGGTTTAATATCAGAAAAATATATAGAATTTAGTTATGAACATTATAAAACAGTAGGTCTTGGAACACCTGATCCTACAACTATAGCTAGTATAGTAGATCCTAGTATAGTTACATTTAAACCTTGTAATGTAAAAATAGTTTCAAGGGGTCAGGATAAAGGACAATGTAATATTACTTTAACTGATAAAAGTAATATTAAAGTATCAACTGATTTTGATATAGAAAAATTTAGAAAATTATTTGAAAAGACGTTTAATTAACGTCTTTTTTCATATATTTAATTAGGTGATTATTTTGAATGATAATATGTATTTGGTAGCACATATAAAAGGTGATATATCTTCACCTAATTTAAATGGAATAGCATATTTTAAACCTTTTAAAGATGGGGTAATGGTAGAAGTAGAAGTGTCTAATCTTCCTGGATATAAATCATATGAACTTTTTCCAATTCATATTCATGATGGTAAAAACTGCAACTTATCAAGTGATGGTATGTTTTTAAACGTAGGAGAGCATTATAATCCAACTAATGTTAAACATCCTTATCATGCGGGAGATATGCCTTTATTATTTTCTAATAGTGGTTATGCATATATGAAGTTTTATACAACAAGATTTAAAATTTATGATATAGAAGGTAAACTAGTTATAATTCATGAATCTATAAGTGATAACAATGCTAAAACTTTTGGAAGAAAAATAGGATGTGGAAAAATAGTTAGGTATAATATATAAAAAAATATCAATTTATATTTGATATTTTTTTTCTTTTAAACACTTTATAAAAATAATTGTTAAAATTATAAATATAGGAATTGCAATAAAAGGAACATAATAATTTTTTATAATCATAATAGAGTGTGGGATGTTTCCAAATAATGTATTAGCACTTATAATTGATATTATACTTATTAAAATAATTAAAATATAATTAGTTTTTTTAGAAATTTTAAAAGTTTTTAAATATGTATTAATTCCAAAAAAGGATGTGTAGCAAAGAGCAAGTACATAAAATAACCATCTAAATGCAAGTAAGTTTTCTATGTGCAGACCAGATGATGTTATTCCTATTTTTTTAAGAAGTATATATTCTGGATATCTAAATAAAGTTGCCATATTATAGCCAAAACAAGATAGAACGTAAAACATTACAATTAACAAAGCTATCTGTGATATTACATAAAAAATTAAAAAGGTTTTATTAAATCTTTTTTTATCTATTATTTTATCTTTGTTAATTGTTAAAAGTAAAATAGATAATAAAGCTGAGGAACAAGCTTCATATATAGCGGCATCTATTATTTTAAATACATATTTTTTATTTATTATAACTGGTAGTATATTATCTATTTCTATATAATGAAAAAGTAGAATTTCTATTATAATTACTAAGATTAAACTTATTATAAATGAGATTTGTGATATTCTAGATATTACTTCTATACCCTTTAAGCTGATTATAAAAACGGTTATTAAAATAAGTATTCCAACAAAATAAAATGGTGTGTTTTGTAGGTATTTACTTGTTACAAATATAATTGATGTTCTAATTGATACGATAAATAAAAACAAATAAAATAAAAATATTAATGCATTAAATATATTTGCTATTGGTTTTTTAAAAAGTTTTTTATTTTTTTCAAATATATTAAGGTTTGTATGTGTATTATTTATTTTTAAATACATTAGTATGGGAATAAGTCCTATTATAGCGCCAATTATAATTCCTATTAAAACGCCATTATTAGCTTTTCTAAGCAATATTACATCACTTAGACCTATATACATACTTAAACATATTAAAGTTAAAAGCATGCTTATTTGAGTACTTGATACTTTATTATTCATAACTATTTTCCTTTCTAACTGATTTTATAGAAAGCTCAGTTGATTTTATTTGTACATTAGTATTAAATTTAAAACTTATTTTATTTAATATATCTTTATTTTTATAACCTAATTTTTTAGTTTCTTTATATTTTTTACTATAAAATTTTTCTGCATATTTAAGTACATCAGTTTTTTCTTTAACGTATAGTTTATCTATTGCTTCATTCATTAAGGTATTAACTCTATTTTTTGCTTTAATCTCTAATTCTTTAATTACTTTATCATTATTTAAAAAGTCTGATTTACAATTATATTCTAAAAGATCAGCATCAATTTTTGTTTTAATATTTACTATTGGATTATTATTTTCATAATAAAGATTTTCTTTAAAATTGCTGTTAGCAAGTTTTAATGTTGCGTAATTTTTACTGTCGCATTTAATATTTACGTAAGTTTCTTTAGCAACATTAGCTAAAAAATTATATCCAACACTTTCATTAGTAGTTAAATATCCTTTAAGTTTATTATTTTTAAAGTATCCAAGGGTATCAAATGTTAATTTGGTATTAGGATTACTTTCTTTTATATTGTCCATCTTTTCACCATTATTTATTTTTCCTTTTATTTTTACAGATGGAATAATTGCTTCTGTTTTTGAATTTGATAAATCAGATATAAATTCATCTATTGTAACAACTGTTAAAATACCACTAAAGTTATCCGCAACCGACAAAGTTGATCTTAAATTTTTAGATGGAAGTGTTTCAAGGGGAGTAATTATTTTTAAAATACTTGATGCATCTTTTTCTTTTGAAACCATAACTGTAGCATCTTTTTCAGACTCTGGGTCCCTCATAAAGTAATCCAGATAATTAAGAGGATTTTCTTTTTTTAATAATTCCTCGCTTATTACAACAACCTCATTATGACCTAAGTATAATTCTTTTGGAGAATCAAGCATTATTTTTTCAAGAGCATCATATATTGTTTTTCCGCTAGCTTCATAAAATGTTATTAAACTACTATCTGATTCTTCATCTTTTTTAGCATTCATTATTTGTATTCCTACTTTATATTTATCTACACTTTTTTCTTTATTTTCATCAATTGATATACCTGATACTATTGCATAATCATTTATTTCTTTGTAATTAAAACAACCACTTAAGGTAAATAGGATAATTATAAAAATGGTTATTTTAAATATCTTTTTCATCATAATCCTCCTTAGTGTATATGTTTTTAGGATTTAGTTTAACATCTTTAAACTCTAGTATTGCATCTTTTTGTGCTTCTTTATTAAATGGTTCAAAAGGAGATAGATAAGGCTTTCCACAAGATTTTTGTGATACTAGTATTGCAATCATTATAATAAGCCCAAACACCACGCCAATAAAACCAAATAGTGATGCTAAAATAATTAATATAAGTTGCCACCATCTAATTGAATTTATTAATTCTATTGATGAAAAGGCAAGGGATGCAACTGATGAAATACCAACTATTATAATCGTAATAGGTGAAACTATTCCAGCTTCAACAGCGGCTTGACCTAAAACTAAAGCACCAACTATTGAAATAGAACTTCCACCTTTACCAGGAAATCTTAAATCACTTTCTCTTAATACTTGGAACATAAAACTCATAACTAGTATTTCAAATACCGTGGTAAATGGAACACCATCTCTTTGAATTGAAAAATTAATTAAAAGACCACTTGGTATAGCTTCTAGATTGTAAGCCATAAGAGAAATGTAAATAGCGGGCGTTAGAAGACTTAATAACATAGATACAATTCTTATTATTCTGCTTGCAAATACGTTAAGACTTTTTTCATAATAATCATCTGGGGTTTTAAAAAAATCAATAAAAGTGCAAGGTAATATTATAACTTCATTTGAGTTTTCACACATAAGGATGCATCTTCCTTGAAGAAGCATTTGGCACGCTAAATCAGGCCTTTCAGTTGGAAGCGTAATAGGAAATATCGCTCTATTAGAATTACTTATGGCATCAATTATATAATTAGAATTTCCTACGTAATCAATTTTTATATTTTTAATTTTTTTATATATTTTATCAATTAACTTTTTATCACATACACCATTTAAATAAAAAAGAGCAACTTTTGTTTTACTTTTTTCACCAACAGTTACTTCCTTAATCCATAAATCTTCCGTTTTTAGTCTTCTTCTTATCATTCCGATATTTGATTGATAATTTTCTGTAAAGGAATCAAGTGGTCCTTTAAGACTTTTTTCATTTTCACTTCTTTGAACACTACTTGTTAGATTAGCTTTATTTTCAAATGCAATTATTTTCTTTTCATCATCAAATAAAACTAGAGTAAAACCATTAAAAAGATAATATAAAGCATCTTTTATTGTGTTTATTAAGATAGCAGTATTATTTGGAATATAATTCTTAACGTATGAAAAGATATCTTTATCTAAAAGTTTATTTCCTTCTTCATCTAATCTTCTTAAGATAAAATCATTTATATCATTTTGACTACTTACACTATTTGAATATATAAGTGTAATTATTTTATCCCCAATTGGGTAATTTTTGTATGTTACATCAGGTGCATATCCAGTTCTTTTTTTTATTTCTTCAATTATTTTTTCTTTTGATTTTGGTATTGTCATATTATCCCTCTTTTTAAATAGTATTAACTAAGTTCTAAAAAAAATTCAAAAAAAAGGAGATCACACGGTTTCCCATGCAATCTCAAAAAGAATAAAAAGGGGTTGGCTAGTTGTGATACTAGCGCCAGCTTTGGTTTTTCCAGAGCTGGTGCCATTTATACTAATCGAAAAGGGGGTAAAAGTCAACCTTTTTTTATTATTTTTTTTAAAAAGTTTAATGCATGATTGATTTTTCAAACATTCGTTTGTTATAATTGTATTAGAAAGAAAAAATGGTGATATCATGGAACTTGAAAAACTAGATAAGATAGGACCTAAGACTGCTAAAACATTAAATAATTTAGGAATATATAACGCAGAAGATTTAATAAGAAATTACCCTTATCGTTTTTTAATTTTTGCTAAAAGAGATATTAATAATCCTAAATATTATGATGAATTTGTAAGTGATGGAATAGTAGAGTCTATGCCAACTTTAAACTTTTTTAAGGGTAAAATGAATAGGTTAACATTTAGATGTAATGTTCAAAATAAAATAGTTAAAGTTGTAATATTTAATAGAGCTTTTTTAAAACCAAATATTATTATTGGAAAAGAAGTTACAATAATTGGAAAATATGATCCTAAAAAGGAAACTATAGTAGCTACTAATATAAGGTTAGGAAATTTAAATAAAGTTGAGATAGAACCTGTTTATCACCTATGTAAAGGTATTACATCTAAACAGATGAATGTGTTTATTAATAAAGCATTAAGTGTAGTTAAAGAAAATAATAATATACCTAAAGAGTTAATTAGTAAATATAATTTAATGAGTGAAGATGAAGCGGTTAGAATAATTCATAATCCAAAGGATGAAAATAGTTTAAAGACCGCACTTAAAACGCTTAAGTATGAAGAGATATTTACTTATATGAAAAATATTAAATTATTAAAAATAAAAAATGAGGTTCATAAAGACGTTTATAAAAAAGAAGTATCTTTAAATATGGTTCATGACTTTATTAATTCTTTGCCATTTAAATTAACAAGTGACCAAGAAAAGATAGTCTTTAAAATGCTTGATGAAATTTGTGGTGATACATTAATGAACAGACTATTACAAGGAGACGTTGGCTCTGGTAAAACAATTGTAGCATTTATTATTTCTTATGCTTTATATACCGGTGGATACCAAACTTCTTTTATGGCACCTACTGAGGTTTTAGCGCGTCAGCATTATAAAAATGCTTGTGATTTATTTAAAGATACAAACTTTAAGGTAGGCCTTTTAACAGGTAAGATGACTTTAAAAGAAAAACGAAAAGTATATGAAGATATACAAAATAAAAAAATAGATATGTTAATTGGAACACACGCTCTAATAAGTGATAAGGTGGTGTGGAATAATTTAGGTCTTGTCATAACAGATGAGCAACATAGATTTGGAGTTAATCAGCGCCAGACTTTAAAAAATAAGGGGTTAAACGTAGAGGTTTTAATGATGAGTGCAACACCAATTCCAAGAACTTATGCTTTAACTATTTATGGAGATACTGATACGTCAAGTATTAAGACAAAGCCAAGTGGAAGAATCCCAGTTATTACCAAGGTAAAAAAAGAAGATGAGATAAAGGATGCTTTAGAAGAAATATATAAAGCCTTGAAAAATCAAAATCAAGTATATGTTATTGCACCTATGATAGAAGAAAATGATGATAGTAATTATGCTAACGTGTATGATTTAAAACATAAGTTTAATCTCGCTTTTAAAAATTATAATGTAGAAGTATTACATGGGAAAATGACAAATGAAGAAAAAGAAAAAGTAATGGATGAGTATGCTAAAGGAAATATAGATATTCTTATATCAACTACCGTTATTGAAGTTGGAGTAGACGTTTCTAATGCAACTGTTATGGTTATTTTTGATGCTGATAGATTTGGACTTTCTACGCTTCATCAATTAAGGGGAAGAGTAGGTAGAAATAGTCTTCAGTCTTACTGCTATTTAATAAGTGATAAAGATACTAAAAGACTTAAAATAATGGAAGAAGAAAATGATGGTTACAAAATAAGTGAAGCAGACTTTAAACTAAGAGGACAAGGTGATTTATTTGGAAGTAGGCAAAGTGGGGCCTTATCATTTAAATTGTCAGATATAAGAAAAGATTATGATTTGTTAGTAAAGGTAAGAGATGATGTTAATAAATTATTTAAATAAAAATATCATTATAATAATTTAAGAGGGTTGCAAAAACACCTTCTTTTTTATATAATATAATACATAAAGATAAAGAGAAGTACTTGGAGGATACTTATTTATTTAGCGCCAGGCCCAAAAGTGGGTGACGAGGACTATGGTTATCGAAAGATTCGGCGGATGCCATAGCGATTTTGTGAATCGTAAGAAATACTTTTAAAAGATAAAATCAAAATTATAACAAAGAAGTATTTCACACAGTTGTTTTTATTATACATTTTTAAAAGGAGAAAAATAATATGTGTGGAATAATAGGTTACGTAGGGAGTAATGGAGGCTCTGTACGTGTTTTAATTGACGCTTTAGAACGTCTTGAATATAGAGGATATGATTCGGCAGGAATCGCTTTTGTAAATAATAATGATATAGAAGTAATAAAAAAAGAAGGAAAAATTGTAAATCTTAAAGAACATGTTGATTTTGATGTTAAATCAAATCTTGGAATAGGCCATACAAGGTGGGCTACTCATGGCAAGGCAACATGCAATAATGCACATCCTCATAAAGTAGGCAAAATTACTATAGTTCATAATGGAATAGTAGAAAATTATGATAAATTAAGAAATGATTTAAAAAATAAAGGATATAAATTTAAGTCAGAAACAGATACTGAGGTTGTAGCAGCTTTAATTGATTATATATATAATATTGAAAAAGATATGTTAAAAACGATTAGAAAAATAAAAGAGATGTTAGATGGTTCTTATGCTTTAGGAATTATTTGTGATGATGAAAAAGATGTGTTATACACAATAAAAAATAAAAGTCCATTAATAATTGGAATAAATGATGATGAAAATTATATAGCATCTGATGTTCCAGCAATACTTAATAAGACCAAAAAACACATTGTTTTAGAAGATGGAGATTATGCTAAAATAACTAACGATTTAGTAAAAATATATCATGATGGAAAAGAAAAAGATTATGAGGTAAAAGAATTTAATTTTGATAATAATGCAATAGATAAGCAAGGATATGATCATTTCATGTTAAAAGAGATGCATGAACAGCCTGAGGTATTTAAAAAAACTACTGAAAAATACATATCAAATGGTATGGATAGCTTGATAGAGAAAATGCCGGATTTTTCTAAATATGGAAGAATAAGAATAGTTGCGTGTGGTAGTGCAACTCATGCTGGTTTAATTGGAAAACAAATGATTGAAAAGTATGCTAATGTAGAAGTTAGAGTAGATACTGCAAGTGAGTTTAGATATGGAAAGCAATTTTTAAAAGATGATGAATTAGTAATTGTTGTATCACAATCAGGTGAAACAGCAGATACATTAGAAGCTTTAAATATTGCAAAGAAAAATGGTAATGATACATTAGGGATAGTTAATGCTAAGGGAAGTACTATAGCAAGAGAAGCTAAAATGGTGCTTTATACTGAAGCAGGACAAGAAATAGCAGTTGCAACAACTAAAGCTTATTCAGCACAAGTTGCATTATTATCTTTAATAGCACTTAATCTATCTTATAAAAATAATTTAACTAATAAAGATGAAATTATTGAAATATTAAAAGATGCTAAAAAACTTCCTGATTATATAGAAGAATTATTAAATAGAACAGATGTTTATAAAAAAATAGCAGAAGAAATAAAAGATCAAAATGATATATTTTTTATTGGTAGAGGTGTTGATTATGCATTGGCAGAAGAAGGTTCACTTAAGTTAAAAGAAATATCTTATACACATAGTGAAGCTTATGCTGCAGGTGAATTAAAACATGGTACTATATCATTAATAGAGGATAAAACTCCTGTTGTTGCAATAATTACAGATTCTAAAATTGCACCTAAAACTATTAGTAATGTAAAAGAAGTGAAGTCAAGAGGTGCTAATGTAATTTGTATAACAAATCAAAATATAGAAGATAAAGAAGTATATGATGAAAAGGTAACTATACCAAAGGTAAATGATATATTTGAACCACTTCTTGCGGTAATTCCACTTCAAATGATAGCATATGAGCTTGCTAAGTTAAAAGGATGCAGCATTGATAAACCAAAGAACTTGGCTAAGTCTGTTACAGTTGAATAAAATAGATATAAAAAATCATTGACAATTTAACTAAAAGTCTATATTATTATAATAGCGTGATGATATCACGCAAGGTACTTTTACGATATAGATGAAAGTACAAACAAAAACCCCCTTGGAGCCTTAAGGCTCCTTTTTTTTGTAAATGATAAAAATTGTTGAAAAATAAGAAAAAATATATTATAATTATCTTATAGAATAAGGAGGATACAATTATGAAAGAATTTGAAACAATAAAAATTAGTAGTTCAGATGGAAAAGAAATGGAATTAAAAGTAATTACTTTATTAAAAAAGCCAAATGAAGATAAGAACTTTTTACTATATACTTTTGATGAAAATGCTGAAAATGTTGATATATATGCATCAGTTATAAAAGAAGAAAATGGAAATTACGTTTTAGATTCTATTACAGAAAAAGAAGATTGGGATTTAGTTCAAAAAGCAATTGAAGAATTATCAGAATAGAATAACAGGAGGTTATTATTATGAATAACGAACTATATAATAGCATAAAAGAGGAGTTAAATTCTTTAGAAGGTGAAAGTGCAAAAGTTAATAATGTTTGTGCTTTATTAAATGAAAAATTAAAGGATAAGACAAGTAAAGATATTTTTACTACTACTTACGCTTTTTATGAATATATGATTGAAAAAGAAAAGTTTAATTTTATTAAAGCTGGAGAGTGGAAAAAGTTTTTTCAGGATAATATTTCTAACTTTTTAACATTTGATGTAATTAAAGATAATTTTGATAATATTATAAAAAATGAAAATTTACTTAATACAATTTTAAATATATGTACAGATGAAGTAAAACAAAATTTATGTAAGTTTGCAAAAGAACAAAATGATTTTTATATTAGAACAGGTAGTAATAAGTATGTAAATATTTATAGTAAAATAAATGAAATTGTAAATGGTTCAAAAATTATAACTCCAGATGAATATAATTTAGATAATAATATTATAGAAGAAAATTTAAATGATTTAAGAAAAAAGCAAGATGCTATAGAAAAAAAACAAGAAGAATTAAATAAAGCTAGACTAGAAAAAAGAGATGAATTATTTGATAATGCTTCTTCTATGCTAGGTATAAATAGTGATAGTTTGATAAATAAAATTGGAAAAGAAGAATCTCTTAAAGTAGATAATATACAAGTATCCTCTATCTTAATTGATAAAATGGTAAGTAATAATTCTAAGGCAGCTTCATGTCCACAAAATATTTATAGAAAATTAAAAGAAAATATAAATAAAAAAGTTCCATTTGTAAGAGTATTTTTAGATAATAGAAATATAAAATTAACAATAAATGAAATAGACGGAAAAAATGTATTACAGATTAATAAAAGGGAAACTGTTTTTGATAAAATAGCAAGTTGTGATAATGCAATTATAAGGTCTATTGCGTCTTCATCTAAAAGAAAATTAAAATTATTTAAAAGTCTTATAACTCCTGATAAAGAAGTTATAAATAATATAAAAAGTGCTATTTCTAATACAAATGAAAAAGTGGTTAAATTAGCAAATGATGTTAAAGAAAAAACTCATGATGCTTATGTTGATTTAAAAGATGATGTTAAACAAGCTTATAATTCTGCTAAAGATAATTTTATGGAATCTTATAGTCAAGCAAAACAAAATTTAGAAGATGCTTACTTAGATGATAAAATGCAAGCTAAACAAAATATGGAGAATTTTAAAGGCAAAATTTCTGATGCTTTATATAATGTTGCTGATAAAATACAGGGTAATACAGTAGAAGAAAACAAAATTTTACAAGCGGAAGATACTATAGAAAATGATAATACAAAAAAAGAAAGTTACTTTTATACAAAAGATGGTAAAAAAGTTATAGTTAGAGCTGGAACTAAAGTTTTAGAAAAAGAAAAACCTCATGTAAAAGTGGCTTAATAAAGTATCAAAAAAGATATTATTCTCATAATAATAGTGGTGATTATTGTGAGGAAGTATCTTTTTTTATTATTTTTGTTTTTAATTTATATAATATGTATTTTTACACAAAATACTAGCAAAGTATCAAATGAGATTTTAGATGACTATGGAGTAGTATCTGTTTTTATTAAATATAATAATGGAGTAAATTGTTTTGAATTAAAAAAAGTATTTGATAATTATAATGACAGTTATTATATAACTAATTTTAATATAAATAAAAATGATGATATTTTAGTATCATGTAGTGATTTTAACAAGTGTATTAATGATATTTATACAACTTATGATTCTAGTTTTGAAACGAAATATATAGCTTCTGGATTTAAAATAAATAGTGTTTCTTTTTTAGCATATAAGGATAATATTGAAAAATATTTATCCAAATATAATGTAGCATATAAAATATATTAATATAATATTTACTTTTGCTATAAAAATAGATATAATTTATTTAGTAGATGAGGTGATAGTTTGAAAAATTTATGGGATTATATTAAAGATAAGTCTTATTATTTATTAGGTGGAACAGTTTTAATAATAATTTTATTGATTGTTATTTCCTCTTGTTCTTCTGGTAATGGTGGTAGTTATGCTTCTATAGAAAATAAAATGGTAGTAGCAGCAAAAAAATATTATAGTAATAATAAAAATGCATTACCTAAATTAGAAGGTTCTCAAATTAGAGTTACTATATCAACTTTAGTTGATAAAGAACTTTTAAAAGAAGTAAAAGATCCAAAGGATAAAAGTAATTTATGTTCTGGTTATGTAGAAGTAACTAAGGTTTCTAATGATTATTCTTATATTCCATTTTTAACTTGTAAGGGTAATTATGAACCAGAATATTTAACTGATAAAATAAAAAAATCAAAACAAGATGAGTTAGGAAACGGATTATATGAAATAAATGGTGAATATATATACCGTGGTGATGATGTTAATAATTATGTTTCTTTTAACGATATGTTATTTAGAATAATAAAAATTGATTCTTCAAATAATATAAAATTAGTTTTAAACGAAAGAACAGAAGATTATTATGCTTGGGATAATAAGTATAATTCTGAAAGAGCACAAAATGTTGGTAATACTACAAACTACTTATTAACTAATATAAGAAAGTCATTAAATGAATATTATGATAAAAGCTTTACAAAGGAAAGTAAAGCAAAGATTGTATCTAAAACTTTATGTGTTGGAAAATATAGTTTTACAGATAATTTTAGTAGTGAAAAAGAATGTTCTATAATAAAAGAAAATGAAAAAATAGGTTTATTAAATTTAATGGATTATAAAAATGCTAGTTTAGATAGTGGCTGTGTTAGTCTTAAAAGTGGTGAATGTACTAATAGAAATTATTTAGCTAATGATAGTATAGGTACATGGACACTTAATTCATCTAGTGATAACACATATCGTGTTTTCTATATTTCAAATGAGGTAGATGAATCAACAGCTAGTAACGAAAAGAGAATAAATCCAGTAATTTATTTATCAGATAAAGTTATAACTAATCAAGGTAATGGAAGTTTAGAAAAACCTTATATAATAAAATAGTTTATATAATTTAATATAAACTATTTTTTATTTCTATTAAAAATGGGGCATTATTGTTATTAGTGTTTCTATATATTATATAATTGATATTATTTTTATTTAAATAATTTATTATTGCATTAGATTCTTTTATTCCTTCTTTGTGAGGATAGCATGTAACTAATATAATTCCTTTTTTATTAAGTATTTTAATACTTTCTTTTATTGATTTTAAAGTTGTTTTAGCATTTGTCATAACAGTTTTATTAAAATTAGGTAAGTAACCCAAATTAAATATAATAAGACTTATTTTTTTGTCATATAAACTTAATTCTTTTCTTATGTTTTCATTACTATTATTTATTAAAGTAACGTTACATACGTTATTATCATCTAGTAGTTTTTTTGTTCTTTTAATAGCTTCTTTTTGAATATCAAAGGCAAATACTTTTTTAGATAACTTAGATAGCATTAATATATCAAATCCATTGCCACAAGTCAAATCAACCGTTATATCACCAGTTTTTATAAACTTTTCACATATTAAATTAACTCTGTTTAATATACTTTTATTAAAGCCTTGGTAAGTTGCACGTTTTTTAAGTTCCTTATCTATGTCATTTAAAACTGATACTTTTTTAAGTGTCCAAACAGGCGCTACTAAATCTTCTTTAGCACCATCCCCGGTTAATCTATGAATAGTTATATTATCATTTAACTCCTCTATCTGATCACATACTATTTTTACATATTCTTCTTTTGTTAGTATATGAAATGGTGTTTTATTATACATTTCATCTAATTTAGTATTTTTTAGAATATGAAGCATATGTATTTTAATTCCGTCTATCTTTAATTTATTTAAGTGTCTTATGGTATCCATCATCATATCATAAGTTTCATAAGGAAGACCATTTATTATGTGAACTACAACTTTTATATTATTTTCTTTTAGCTTTTTTACGCAGTCATCAAAACATTTTAAATCGTGACCCCTGTTTATTAGTTTAAGAGTTTTATCATGCATACTTTGAAGACCAAGTTCCACCATAAGATATGTTCTTTTATTTAGTTCCTTTAGATACTCTAAACATTCATCCGTTATTGCATCTGGTCTTGTTCCAATATTTAATCCAACTACGTTAGGAATTTTTAAAGCTTCTTCATACTTTTTCTTTAAAACAGAAACAGGAGCATAAGTATTTGTATTAGCTTGGAAATATGCAATGTATTTAGTATCAGGCCATTTATTATTTAATTTTTCCTTAACTTCTATAAACTGCTCTGTTATGCTTTTGTTTTTATCTCCAGCAAAATCTCCAGATCCTTTAGCAGAACAAAAAATACATCCCGAACCATTTTTAAAATTAGGACAAGAAAAGTTGCCATTTAAACTTACTTTAAATACCCTTGTATTAAAAGTTTTTGTTAATTCGTAATTAAGTGTATGATACATTTTATTATCTAAACTATACTTAAACATGTAAATCACCCAAATAAATTATATCATTAAACTGTAGTTATGTTATAATTTAATTAGGTGAATAAGAATATGAATCAAATGATTGTTAAACAAAATATTTTAAAAATAGCTTGTTATGCAAATTTAAATTTAACTGATGTTAAAATACTAGATAACGTAACTATAATAACTGATTATTCATTCTTTTCTAATTTATTAACTAATTTATTAATACCTGATAGTGTAACTACAATAGGAACTGGTGCATTCGCAAAAAATAATCTTAAAAATATAGTTTTATCTAATAATTTAACAAAAATAGATGATTATTCATTTTATATGAATGAAATTTCCAGTGTAAAAATTCCAAATAGTGTTACGTATATAGGCGAGGGAGCATTTTCTAAAAATAAGTTAAAGAAAGTTGAAATATCAGATAATGTTTCATTTATTGGCCCAAAAGCTTTTGATGCTATTGCTGTGGTGTATAATGGTGTTTTTTTAAGTAAAGATATTATAGAAAAATTTGGTACGGAAAATATAATAAGAATATATAAATTAGTAAAGTATATATCTATAAACAAAATAAATAATATGTCTAAAGAAGTTTTAGAAAGTATTCCTCTTGATATAGAAAGCATGAAAGAAATTAATTTAAATGTAAAAAAATATAATGATTTATTAACTAGGTTAAATTTGAGTAATAATGATTCTAGTTTATTTAAACTTTGCTATGCATTAGGCTTTTTTAAAGGATTTATAACTTGTGATGAAATGGTAAAAATAGTAAATAAATATTCTATTGCAATAATTAATGAATCTTGGAAAAATGTTAAATTAATATGTTATAAACCTAAATATAAAGATATATTTTTGAAATTATTTGATGAAGATAATATGGAGTATGATAATAAAAATATATCTGGAAGATTATATACTTCTTTTGAAATGATTTCTGATTATACTTTAAAAAGACATAAGGAAGCTATAAGTAAGAAAAATACAGAAATAAAAGTTGAAGGGGATCCTGTTAAAGTACAGGAACTTTCTGATTTAAAAAAGAATTTAAAAGATATTAGTTATGAGGATATTTGTTATTATATAAATCATAATACATTTGATGTTAGAGATCAAAATGAAAAATTATTATCTGTTGTAAATGAACTTGCAGTTCATATAAATCAAGATGAATTTGATGAGATTCAAGACATTTATGAGCAGTCTAAAAATGTTTTGAAAAATATTCCAAATGTAAAAGATGATTTAAAAAATAACATTACGTATCATTGGTCTAAGTCTGATAATCCAGTTAATATTATACTTGGTTATTTAGTTGATTGTTGTGCAAAACTAGGTGCAACAGGAGAGGATATAATGCGTCAAAGTATGATAAATCCAGATATTGCAAATCTTATAATTTATGATGAAAATAATCAAGTTTTAGGTAAAGCAACAGCATATTATAATTCTAGCAAAAAATATATTTTATTTAATAATGCTGAAGTTAAAGTAACTAAAGAACTTAAAAATAGTAAAGAAAGAAGAAGAGAAATATTAAATACTCTATTAAGAGCAGTAGATGATTTAACTAATGCTTTTAAAAAGAATAATGTAAATATTAATGAAGTTAGAATTGGAATGGGTCATAATGATTTAGCACTTGCTATAAAAGAAGCTAAAATAGAGATAGAACTTGATGATTTATTTGATAATTATCATTATGATGGTTATATAGGTGATGCAAATGGAGAAGAAGGGCAAGCTATTTTATATAAAGATGATAAATTAACAAAGGAAAATAAGTTATTATAGACTTTTGATTTGCATTTTGCTTTTAAAAGTGTTATAGTAACTAACGCAGTAAATAAAATATTTATTTTTATGGGGGAAATATGGAAAATAAGAATTTTTTTGAAAGAATGAATCTGCATTAGGAACTTTGCAAGAATTAAAAAAGAATAAAAAATTTAATTCTAAAGTTATTGTTATGCTAGGTGATGAAAAAAAGTATTTAAAAGGTCATTATATAGAAGATGGATTTACGGATGTAATAATAAAAGAGAACATAAAGGATGAATTAAAAGAAAAGATAGAATCAAATTTATAAATTCTTTTTATTTAGTAATACTATTTTTATCATTGATGACTTTTTGTTAAAAAATGTTATAATATATTTAATCTGTTGGAGAATTTATGAAGAAGATAATATTTATAGAAGGTTTACCCAATGTTGGAAAAACGTACTTGGTTAATGAAATAAAGAAAAAGAATTTGCAAAATGTTTATGTTGTTGATGAAATTATTAATCAAGATATTAAAAATGCTTTTGTTGATTCTGAAGATAAATTTTTGAAAAATGATGAAATGAAGGTAAATAAATATAATGATGGTATAATAATTATTGATAGAGGTCCTATAAGTACATTGGTATATAATCAGGTGTTACATTTAATTGATAATAATTATGACATAAGATATGTTGAAAATTGGTTTAAGCAATTTTTAAATATTTATAAAAATGATAATACATATAACTATTATTTAAATAATCCTGGTATATATATCCCTTCTTTAAATGATGCAAAAAGTCCTTTTGGATCAGTTAAAAATTTAAAGCTAACACATGAAATAACGATATTTAATTTGAACAAATATGCAAAAAATTATAAAATATTTGATTATAATAAAACAAATTTGAAGGAGTTAATAAATGAAATTATTAATTAACTTGTGTGCACATGATGGAATAATAAGCCATTATGCAGGTGTTGGAACTATTGTAAGAAGATATATAGAAGTTATTAGAAAATTATTGTCTGAAAAAAAGATTGATTATCATTTAAACCTTTTTACACTTGAATTTAACGAAGAAAGTATGGGATATAGTAAGGAATTATTTCGTTATCATGAATCGTTGGATAATACATCATTATATATTTTATCAAATGGTACGAATGGTGAAACAAGCTTTGGAAATATTGATAATTGGATACTTGCTTCTAGAAATGTTGCAAAAAAGATTAATGATATTGATTTTAGTAGTTATGATTATGTAATAAACTTATGTAATGATACGCCTTTTTCCTATTTAGTAACTTTAATAAAAGATTCGAAAAATAGTATTACAGCATGGATTCCACATTCTACAGGGAAAATTTATAGTGAAGATATGTCATTAAGTGATGAAAAATTGACAATTAATGAAAGAGTAAAAATGGAACAAGATGTTATTGATTATATAAATAATCATAATAATGTTTATGCTATTTCTACAGGCATATATATAAGAAATCATTTAATTAATTCATATGGTCTTATAAATAATATTGATTTGATTAACGGAGAACTTTTATTTAGGAATAATATATACACTGAAGATAATTCTATGCATAAAATTTTTAAAGAAATAAATAAATATGAGTCAATAATTCTTTCACTAGGAAGAGCGGAAAGATATAAAAATTTAGATAAAACCATGCTTTTGGGAAGAAAACTAGGAATAAAACCAGTTGTTATAACTCAGCAATACTTTAAAAAACAACCTATTGTTAAAGAATATAAAAAATTAGCTAAAAAAACTAATGCATTATTGTATGTTGACGAATCATTTTGTTTACCACAATATATTGTAAAAAATTATAATAAGCTTATGATATTATTAGTACCATCAGAAAAGGAAACATTTGGACTTGTTATAAATGAGATACGTAGATTTAATAAAGATAATGTATTAATAGTTGCTAATGATCGTGGCGGATTACATGAGCAAATTAATGATGGAATTAATGGCCTTTTAGTTGATTTAGATGATATTGATGGTAGTGCTAATAAAATAAAAAAATATTTAGATGCTGAAATAATTAAGAAAATGAATTTTGAATCACAAAAAAAATTAAATAACAATTATAATTTGAAAAAAAGTTTCGATATATTTTTTAGAGAAGTGCTGGGTGATGATTATGAATAGCTTATTACCGAAAATAAATGATTTAGAGCCTATTGTGGATTCTAGACAAACTTTTAGTGAAACTCCATTTATAAGAGAATTTTATAAACTTAATGATGATGAGAAATTACAAATATTAGCAGATATAGTTAGGCAAACGATGATTTATGAAAAAAATCCTAATCCATTAATTGATAAAAAATTATTGATAGGTGATGATTATACATCATCACAGGTTTTTATAAATTATTTAAAGTCATTGAATTTGTTTAAGAATGTTCAACTCGTAATGGTTTCTAACAAAAAGAATATTGATATAAATAACTTTTATGATTGCCATTTTTCAGTATTGGTTTCTGGTGTTAATAATAAAACATATCTTGTTGATACTACTCCAGATATAGGATATGGTTTTGGCGAAGTAAATGAAATTTCTATTAGAGATCTATATAATAAATATATTATTTTGGATAGTAATATTATATCTATCATTGATACTTTAAGAAATGATATGTATAATATAAATAGTGGTTTTTATCATGATAAACAAATTGATAATTATAAAATAATAAGAAAAGTTTTTTCAAATGAAGTTTTCAATGGTTTATTATTAAAATATTATAATTGTGTTAATGAGAGTAGCTTTGATAAATTTAAATTTATCATGAAAATTGATTTTTATGATAAAATAAATTATATTAATAATGTATATTCACAAAATGAATTGAATAAAATTAAAGTTATTCAATCTTGGTATGAGTCATTAAAAAAAATGACTATTCAAAACAATAATCTAAGAGAACAACAAAGAATGGCACAATATATATGCAGTGAATTAAAATTAAAAAAAACAATTACAATAAATGATAATGTTATAGAATTGAATCATATAACACCTAGGTTACTATGGGAATATGGCTATAATGTAGTTATTATAAAATCTTCTGCATATTTGGTTGGAATTCAAGCGTTTTGTGAAGATTTTGTTATATCAAACAGAAAAAATATTATTAATTCTTATATGTGTAATATGGGTGAAATGAATATGTATGGATTAAGACCAATGGCATATTTTCATCCACATGGATTAAAATATGAATTTCAAATGAATGGACCAAACAAGATAATTTTGGTAAATGAAAAGGCGGGAGAATTAAATAAGAGAAAGCATTATATTAGAGACAATATGACTAAAGTGATACAAAATCATTTTGTTAATTGGTTTAACGATGAGAAAATTTTATGGGATACAAAATTAAATACAAATTTAATACATACTACTGATGATGCAGTAGAAGCAAGTATTCATTTATTGTCGGGATATCCAGAATATCAGGCCTTTACAAGATATAATTACCCAAACCCAGTATTAAGAAAGGAAAAGAAAAAATGAACAAAGAATATGAATATAGTTTTAAAGTAAGGGATATTACTCCTTTTGTCGATTATTGTGTAAATAATAATTATGAATTAAAAAAAGACTATGAACAAACTAGAACGCTTTATAAAAATGGTGGAAAAGTTATGGCTAGAATTACTAAAAATGTTTATAAAAATAATAAAGTCAAAATATTAAATTTTAAAGATGATAACTTAAGTGATAATGTTTTAAAAATAAGTAGTGAATCAAAAGATTTAATAATAAATGATGAAAATAAAGAATTTGTTAAATCTTTATTAGAAATTTTGGGATTAAAGAAAGCCAAAAAATTAGTAAGAAAACGTTATGTATATACATGCAACAATGTTATATTTGAAATAGACAAATATATAACACCTGCTATGAATGTAGTTGCAATTGAAGGTAAGAAAGAAGAGGTCGACAACGTATATAGTAAATTAAAAAAAATTATAGATAGTAATATAGTGAATGATTAAAAACTGTTAAAATTGGTGTGAACTAAAACAATTAATTTTACACCAGTTTTTATTTTTGGTTTGGATGTATTAATTTAGTTGAAAATTAAAGGATGAATTAATGGAAAAAGCAGAATCGAATTTATAAGTGCCAGTTTAAAAAAATAAAACTTAAATCATTAAAGCTCTTGAATTTAGAAAAAAAATATAATATACTATAAGTATTAAAACGTTGATGAAGAGTATTAGGCTATTTATTTCTTTAAAGAGAACTTATGGTTGGTGTAAATAGGTAAGAAATAATTGTTGAACTAGCTTCGGAGTTATTATGTGAAATAAGAGTAATATAATACGGTTTACCTCGTTATTGGTATTAAGTGTATACTTATTTAAGTATAAATTAAGGTGGTACCGTGGACATATGTTCATCCTTTTATAGGATGGACTTTTTTATTTTAAAAGGAGGCTTATTATGGTTGAATGTGCAAAGGATATTTTAGAATTTATAATAATTTTTTTACTTATGTATTTTGGATATTATATATTTTCATATAAAAAAATAGATAAATATAATAGGAAAAAAGCACCGGTAAATATAAAATATTTAGTAAATAGATATAAATTAGATGTTGTAGGATTAGGTTATAAAAGAATTTTTAAAACTCTTATGATTAGTGATTCTTTTATAGTGGCAACTCTTTTCATAATAACTAAAACAATTGATAATATATATTTAAGATTATTAATTGCGTTTATATTGGTATTTCCGCTATTCGCAGGAGTATATCATTTAATTGCAATGTACTATAAAAAGGAGAGTGAAAGATAATGGAATATAATTTTAAAGAAATAGAAAAAAAGTGGCAAAAATACTGGGAAGATAATAATAGCTTTAAAGCCGTAACTGGTGATAAAACAAAGGATCCTTACTATATATTAGTTGAGTTTCCTTATCCATCAGGATCAGGATTACACGTTGGACACGTAAGAAGTTATACGGCGCAAGATGCAATTGCAAGAATGAAGAGAATGCAAGGTAAAAATGTTTTATATCCAATGGGATGGGATGCTTTTGGAGCACCAGCAGAACAATATGCAATAAAAAATCATATTCATCCTAAAGAGGCTGTTAAGGAAAACATAAAAACTTTTAAAACGCAAATGAAAACACTTGGTTTTTCATTTGACTGGTCACGTGAGTTTTCTACAACTGATCCTGAATATTATAAATGGACACAGTGGCAATTCCTACAATTTTATAAACATAATATGGCTTATAAAGATACCATTCCTGTTAACTGGTGTCCTACTTGTAAGACTGTTTTATCAAATGAAGACGCAGCAGGCGGAGTATGTGAAAGATGTGGTTCAGCGGTAGTTCAAAAAGAAAAGAGTCAATGGATGCTTAAGATGAGTAGTTATGCTGAAGACTTACTTAAAGGTCTTGATGATACTAACTTTGCTGAAAGAGTAAAACTAGGACAAATAAACTGGATTGGTAAATCAACTGGTGTTGAAGTTGATATAGATATAGTAGGTGGTGGAAAGTTTTCTATCTTTACTACTTGTATAGAAACTATTTATGGTATTACTTTCTTTGTAATTGCACCAGATGGAAAATTAATAAAAGAATTAATGCCAAGGGTTGAAAATAAAGAAGAAGTAGAAGCTTATATTAAAGAAACTTCTATGAAATCTGATATGGATAGAACCGAATTAAATAAAGGAAAGAGTGGTTGTCTAGTTAAAGGTATTGAAGCTATAAACCCAGTTAATGGTAAAAAAGTTCCTGTATATTTAGGAGACTTTGTATTAGGTAGTTATGGAACGGGTGCGGTTATGGCTGTTCCAACTCATGACCAAAGAGATTTTGAATATGCAAAAGAACATAACATAGAAATGATTCAGGTAATTGATGGGCGTGATACAACACTTTGTGCTTTTGAAAAAAATGATTACCTAGGCAAAGGGTGTAAACTTATAAATTCTTGTGAATTTGATGGTCTTACTGTCGAAGAAGCAAAACCTAAAATTACTGAGAAATTAGTAAATATGAAAATTGCAAGAAAGGTAAATAACTATAAAATGAGAGACTGGATTTTCTCTAGACAAAGATTCTGGGGAGAACCAATTCCAATGATTAACTGTCCTAAATGTGGATGGGTTCCAATGAATGAAAAAGATTTACCGCTATTACTTCCTGATATTGCAGAATATGAACCAACTGATGATGGAGAAAGTCCTCTTGCTAAAATAGATTCTTGGGTAAATTGTAAATGTCCTAGATGCGGTGCTGATGCTAAACGTGAAACTGATACTATGCCTAACTGGGCAGGTTCTTCTTGGTATTTCTTAAGATTTATGGATCCACATAATGATAAGACTTTTGCATCAATGGATGCTATGAAATACTGGAACAGAGTAGATTGGTATAATGGTGGTATGGAGCATACTGCAAGACACTTACTTTATGCTAGATTCTGGGTACAGTTCTTATATAACATAGGGTTAGTGCCACACAAAGAAATGATTTGGACACGTGTATCTCACGGAATGGTATTAGGTTCTAATGGTGAGAAAATGTCTAAGAGTAAGGGTAACGTAATTAATCCTGATGATATTGTAAATGAATATGGAGCAGATACTTTAAGAGTATATGAAATGTTTATGGGAGATTATAGACAAGATGCACCTTGGAGTACTGAATCGTTAAAAGGATGTAAAAGATTTATTGATAAAGTAATAAGATTATATGATAAGTTAAACGATAAAGAAGGCTTAACAAAAGACTTTGAAGTTATTCAAAATAAAACAATTAAGGCTGTTACAACAGATTTAGGAAGAATGGCTTATAATACTTATGTTTCATCTCTTATGATTTTAACAAATGAGTATGATGCTAAGGAATCTATAACTAAAGAAGACTTTAGATTATTACTTACTTTAATGAATCCGGTAGCACCTCATATAACTGAAGAATTAAACGAAATGATGGGTTATAAACCATTATGTGAAAGCAAATGGCCTACTTGGGATGAAGATAAACTTACCCTTAAAACATTTGATATAGCAGTTCAAGTAAATGGTAAATTAAGAGGAACTATTACAATTAACACAGATGATAGTGAAGATATTATAAAACAAAAAGCATTAAATCAAGAAAATGTTAAAAAACATATAGATGGAAAAGAAATAGTAAAAGTAATAGTTATTAAAAATAAAATAGTAAACGTAGTTGTAAAAGGATAGCTCATGCTATTCTTTTTAATAAATGTTATAAATATTATGCATTTACAAATGATAATTTAGATGCTTACCTTAAAGATTAAATTATATATAGTGATATTACGAAGGTAATAAAAAGAGATTTAAACAAGATAAGAAATAAGTCTTATTTTGTTTTATTTTTATGATAAAAATGTTATAATATGTAAAGAAGATTTAACCATAATAGAAAATAGGTGATTAACTTGGATATAAATGGACAATATGTAAATTATTTAGATTACGGAAATAAAAAGAAGGACGCTATTGTGCTTCTTCATGGATGGGGACAAAACATAGAAATGATGCAAATGCTTGGGGAACCTTTTAAGAATGAATATAGAATTATAATAGTGGATTTTCCTGGTTTTGGATTAAGTCCTGAACCAAAAAGGGTAATGGATGTTAATGATTACACTATTTTAATAGAAGAATTATTAAAAAAATTAAAGGTTAAAAATCCAATATTAATAGGGCACTCATTTGGTGGTAGAGTATCAGTTAAGTTTGCTTCTAGAAATGATGTTAAAAAAGTAATACTTCTTTCTCCGGCACTTAGAGGACACGACAAGAAAGGACTTAAAACAAAGATTTTAAAATCATTAAAAAAAGTTCCAGTTATAAAAAACTTAGAAGGTTGGGCTAAAAATCATATAGGTTCAAGAGATTATAGGGCAGCAAGTCCTATAATGAAAGATGTTTTAGTTAAGACAGTTAATGAAGATTTATCAGAGGATGCTAAAAAAATAAAGGCTCCAGTAATTTTGATTTATGGTAATATGGATAGCGAAGTTCCAGAAGAAGATACAAAAGAATACGAAAGATTAATACCTGATTGTGGCCTTATTTTGTATGATGGATGTACGCACTTTGCATACTTAGAAAGACTTAATCAAACGATAAACATAATAAATAATTTTATAAGGTAAGGATGTGTAAGAAATGTTTTATATAAGTTTAATACCATTTATAGTTTTGCTTATTTATGATTTTAAAAAATCACTTCATATGGCACAGCAAAATCTATATAATGATGATCATAGGTTTTTAAAATGGACAATTAAGGATATGAAGAGTTTTAAGACTCCTTTTAAATGTTCACTAGTTGTAGTAATTACTTATTTATTACTTATTTTACTTAAATTAAATTCAAGAATAATTACAGAAATTTACTTTTTTGTTGTATCTTTAATTATTCTAGTTATTAAGATAAAAGAAAATAGAAATTCTGATAAAAAAATAGGGCTTAAAGTTACAGCAAGGGTTAAAAGATTAATTGTAACTAACGTAATAATACTTGCATTTATTTTGCTTGGTCTATATTGTGTTAAAAACGTAAACTTAATTTACTTGATTTTATTTATTTATGAAATATTGTTAAATTTTGTTTTAATGATATCGATAATAATTAATAAACCAGTTGAAAAGTTAGTTTATTTATCATATAAAAATAAAGCTGTAAGTAAGCTTAAATCTATGAATAATTTAAAGGTTATAGGAATTACTGGAAGCTACGGAAAAACAAGTAGTAAAAACATATTAAGTGATATATTAAACGTTAAGTATAATGCACTTCCAAGTCCTAAGAACTTTAATACTCCATATGGGCTTATTATAACTGTTAATAATTATTTGGATAAGTTTGATGATATGTTAATTGCGGAAATGGGAGCTTATAAAGTAGGAGAAATAAAAGAATTGTGTGACCTTGTAAAACCTAAGTATGGCATTTTAACTAAAATAGGTACTGCTCATATAGAAATATTTGGATCTCAAGAAAACATACAAAAAGGAAAATTTGAGCTTATTGAAAGTCTTCCTTCTGATGGAGTTGGCATTTTAAATGCTGATGATGAACTTCAAGTTAATTATAAATTAAAAAATGATTGTAAAATTATTTGGATAGGTATTGATAATAAGGATGCTGATGTAAGAGCCTTAGATATTAAAACTTCTAATAAAGGTACAACTTTTAACGTTGTCTTTAAAGGTGATAAAAAGAAATATTCGTTTACAACTAAACTACTAGGTTATAATAATATATATAATATTTTAGCAGCACTTGCACTTTCTAAAGAGTTTGGTCTTTCAATAAAGCAAATGCAAAAAGCAGTTTTAAATGTTCGAAGCGTAGAGCACAGACTAGAGCTTAGAGAAGCTGGAAACATAACTTATATAGATGATTCTTATAACTCTAATCCAGTTGGTTCTCATATGGCATTAAACGTACTTGAAAGTATGCCAGGACTTAGAATAGTTATGACACCAGGTATGGTTGAACTTGGTGATAAGTCTTATGAACTTAATAAAAAGTTTGGTACTTATATGAAGGATTCGGCTGACGTAGTAATACTTGTTGGTGAAAAAATTACAAAGCCAATTAAAGAAGGTTTAAAAGAAGTTAAGTTTGATAGCAAAAACATATATGTTGTAAAAAGTACTAAAGAAGCATTTCAACTTGTTAAAAGCTTATCAAGTGGAAAAGAAACTTACTGCTTAATAGAAAATGATTTACCAGATATATATAATGAATAGGAGTTGATATTATGAAAATAAGAGTTGGAGTTTTATATGGTGGAAAAACAACAGAACATGAAGTTAGTATAATAACTGCTGTACAAGCAATGGAACATTTAAATAAGGATAAATATGATATAGTTCCTATGTATTTAACTAAGGAAAACGAAATGTATACAGGCGCACCTCTTAAGGAAATGGATGTATATAAAGAACCAGATTTATTAAGACGTTATTGTAAGAACGTTGTATGTTATAACAAGGATGGAGCATTAGCTCTTCAAAGTAAAAAAGGATTATTTAAAAAAATAGTAGCTACCGTTGATATAGTAATTCCTTGCGTACATGGTTATAACATGGAGGATGGTAACGTACAAGGTATGCTTGAGACTTTTGGCGTTCCATATACTGGTAGTGATATATATGGTTGCACTATAGGACAAGATAAGGTTTTCCAAAAACAAATATTAGAAAGAGAAGGCGTTCCTGTTCCTAAATACACTTGGTTTTATGATAACGAGTACTTTGAAGATCAAACAAAGATACTAGCTAATATTAAAAAGTTAGGATATCCAGTAATAGTAAAACCAGCAAGACAAGGTTCTAGTATTGGTATTGAAGTTGCTCATGATGAAGAAAAGGTAAAAGAAGCAATAGAAGATGCTATAAAATATGATGATAAAATATTAGTAGAAGAAATAATTCCAAATATGACAGAACTTAACTGTAGTGTATTAGGATCAAATTCATATGCTGAAGCATCAGTAATAGAACAAGTTATGGGACATGACGAAATATTATCATTTACAGATAAGTATATCGGTAATGGAGCTAAAAAAGGCTCAGCTAAGAAAAATGCTCCGTCAAAAGGAATGGCATCAGCATCAAGAATTATTCCAGCCAATATACCTGAAAAACTAACTAAGGAAATAGAAGAAACTTCTAAGAAAGCATTTAAAGTATTAGGAGCAAGTGGGGTAGTTAGAATAGATTATCTATATGATAAAAAGTCTAAAAAATATTATGTTAACGAACTTAATACTATTCCAGGAAGTTTAGCATTCTATTTATGGACACCACTTAATAAAGAGTATGATGAACTTTTAGATGACATGATAAATATAGCTGTTAAAAGATATAAGAAAAAGTTAAAGAAAACTACTATTTTTGAATCTAACATATTACAAGGCTTTAATGGTACTAAGGGAACTAAAGGTTTTAAAGGTAAGTTAAGATAAAAAAACACCAATTGGTGTTTTTTTGTTTATTATTCATCATCTTTTTTAGATTCTACATCTTTATAGTATTCTAAACCATTTTTAGTAGTTTCTATCTTTTTATCTATTACGTCTTTTTTTGAACAATTTTTACATTCTTTTTTCTTATCTTTATTTTTCATTTTAATCTTCCTTTCTATTATATTTTTAACATTTATTAAAAATATATTCAAAAATTATTGTATTTTTTATAATAAAATTATAATATATAAATATAAAGGGATTGTTGTGATACTAAATTCATTTTTGAGGTGTTTTAAATGAAAATAGTAAATTATTCAGATATTTTAAGAAAAAATGCTGTAAAAACATTTGAAGATTATCTTGATATAAAAGATATAGAAGGTAGCTTTGAATATTTTAAGAATTTTTGCCCTAATTATAGAACATATATAGAAGTAATGTTAATTTGTTCTTATCTTCGTTCTAATTTTGATAATTTCTTATATGATGATAATGAATCAAGAGAAGATTATAAATATTTTAAAGAAATTATAGATATGGATTATTATTCAGAAAATTTAGATTATAATGAATTTTTATTATTATATGAAGATACAATGTATTTTTTAAAATCTCACTATTCTGAAAGAAAAGAATTTGTATATGAGTTAAAAAAAGATAAACAAGTATTAAAAAAATTATGTCCTTTATTTATTTTTGATATGCTTTATTATGAAAATTCTTATAATTTAGATGAATTATTAAGTACATATAGTTATGTTTATTCATCTTTAAATGATAAAGATATGGCAATAGATACAAGTATAACAGAAAATATTGAAATATTTAATTATATTTATCAAAAAAATCCTAATAATTTTGAATATCTTATATATGAATTAACAACTGATTTTTATAGATATTATAAGCCATATGCTAAAAGTAGTGATAAAATTGATAATGATATACTATATTTATTAGATTTAATTGAAAATGATATTACAAAACTTGTTTTGGTTATAAGTGGTAATGATTTATTGTTATCAAAATTAATGTATGGATATTTAAAATATAATGTATCAAATGAATTTGAATCAAAACAAATAACTGATTACTTTAATAATCCTTTAGAAAAAGATAAATTAATTAATATAAATAAAAAAACTTTAAAAATGAAGGGTGAATTATATTAATTAGTCTTGACCTAACTTTTTTTATAGTGTAAAATTAGTTATGTTGAGTTGGAGTGATACTCAAGAGGCTGAAGAGGCGCCCCTGCTAAGGGTGTAGGCTGGGCAACTGGCGCGAGGGTTCAAATCCCTCTCACTCCGCCATA
>OIYG01000081.1_pt1 | contig 101940 bp, 94 predicted proteins | sample 1587861 | NCBI WGS metagenome assembly OIYG01 (sample SAMN03283272) | human gut metagenome | biome: human-associated habitat; material: feces | host: Homo sapiens | place: Peru | collected 2012 | reverse complement strand
TTTGCCCCCCCCCCATTTACATTATTTACCAATTTTTTCATAAGTATTTTTCCTCTCTTTCAAACTACAAAAAGTATATAATAAATATTTTTTATTTTCAATACCATTTTTACACTTTTTGAAATTATGCTATCTAAGCAATACCATTTTGAACAAATGCAAGACAAGTTTACAGCCAGTTAAAGTATACACTGTTATAAACTTGTCCTATTATATAATATGATTTAATTTAGTAAATATACTACTTTAACATATCTCTTTTATTTAACCAAATAGTAACAAGCGCAGTAACAACTATAGTTATAGCAGTTATTACGTAAAATCCAACTTTTCCTGTGTCAAATGGAAATGTTACATTCATCCCGAGTATTGACGCTATAAGTGTTGGAATAGAAATTATTACTGTAAGAGATGTTAAAAGTTTCATAACATTGTTTAGATTGTTAGATACCACTGTACCAAATATATCCGTCATTCCATTTAGTATTTCACTATATGTTGTTGCCATCTCTATTGCTTGTCTATTTTCTATAGTTGCATCTTCTAATATGTCTTCATCTTCCTCGTATAACTTCACAAGCTTTCCCCTCTTTAGTCTTTCCATAACAGACTGATTAGTTTTTAGAGCAGTACTTAAGAATATCATAGACTTTTGGTAATTGATTAATTTTAACAATTGATTGTTACTCATTGTCTTGGTCAAATTATCCTCAAAAACCTCCATATCACTACTAATAAATGTTAAATATCTTAAAAATTCCACTGCTGTTATATATAATAATTGAAACGCTAAACGAGATTTTTTATATGTAGCAATTTCACCTACAACAGTTTTTTTCTTATTTAACATATCCAATAGATGAAAATTATTTGAAGATATAGTTATAATATACTCATCACCAACTATAATGATTCCAATAGGCATGGTAGTATAAAATTTTCCTTTTTTATTTTTATCTGTTATTGGCATGTTAATAGATACTAATAGTTGATTTTCGTCAGTATCTATATGTGATGTTTCCTCTTCGTCCAATGTATATTTTAGTAGTGTCTCATCCACTCCTGTTTTAGATATAACATATTTTAACTCTTCCTCTGTGGGCCTCTTTAAATCTATCCAACATCCCTTTTCGATTGTGTCCAACTTAACCAACCTTTTATTTATTTCGGTATTTTTGTATATATCTATCATTTGTTTTCCCCCTTAAACTAAGCCTTAAAATATTAAACAGAACAATACTACACCTATAAAGCCAGGGATTCCTAAAAGTCCTACAATTAAAGCTGTTATCCAGTTTATTGGAAGAACAAATCCCAAAATACCTGCTCCAAACATATTAAATATATATAACAAAGCTATACCTATAGCAATATTTATAAGTAATCCTATCACCTTTTTAATAGGCCACGCTAATAACTTTACTACTATTAACACAGCAAGAATTGCTCCAGCAAAAATTAAATATTCCATCTTTACTCCCCCTCTTTATTTATTATTCTTAAAATTTATATTTTATTCCTCATATTCTAGTTTATACCCTAAAATATCTACTGTATCTCCTTGGTTAATTCCCATATTTTCTAACTCTTTTATTACTCCCATACTCTTTAATACTCTATGTAAATATTGCAACGATTCAAAATTTCCAACATTAACTTTTTTCATAAGACGCTCTATTGGTTTTCCAGTTACAACATATTCCCCATTTTCTTTAGAAATATAGAAAGTATCATCTAACTTTTCTGTTTCTAGTGTAATCTCTTCAAAACTTTCATCTTCAACTATTACATTTTCCTCTGGCATATCTTGTAATACATTATACACTCTATCCACTAATTCTTCAACACCAAGTTGAGACACTGCAGAAATCTCTAAAAGTTCTACGCCTTCTGCCTCGCAAACTGCCTTAAGTTTTTCAAGTCCACTTCTGTCCTGCATAACATCAACTTTATTTGCAACAACAATTTGTTTTTTTGAAGCTAGACGTTCACTAAATTTTTTTAATTCTCTATTTATAACCCTGTAATCTTCTACTGGATCACGTCCTTCACTTCCACTTACATCTATTACATGAAGTAGCAGTTTAGTTCTTTCTACGTGACGCAAAAACTCAATTCCGAGTCCTACGCCATCACTTGCGCCCTCAATAATTCCAGGAATATCTGCCATAACAAAACTTGTACCTGCTTTAGTTTTTACCACGCCTAAACAAGGCTCTAACGTTGTAAAATGGTAATTTGCAATTTTAGGCTTTGCTTCAGATACAACAGATATTAAAGTAGACTTTCCAACATTAGGGAAACCAATTAGCCCTACATCAGCAATAAGTTTTAACTCAAGGAAAAGATTTTTCTCTTCTCCTTCTTCTCCTTCTCTTGCAAATCTAGGTGCTTGACGAGTTGATGTTGCGAAGTGTTGGTTGCCTTGGCCTCCACGTCCGCCTCGTGCTATAAGTTCAACCTGTCCTACACGTGACATATCCGCGATAACACGTCCTGTATCCATATTTTTTACTACTGTTCCTTGTGGCACGTCTATATATATGTCTTCTGCACTTTTGCCAGTACAGTTTCCACCCATACCGTTCTCGCCATTTCCTGCCTTTATCTTCTTTTTATATCTAAACTCTAGTAAAGTGTTTACTGCTGTACTTACTCTAAAGTATATGCTACCGCCACGGCCTCCATCTCCACCATCTGGGCCACCACTATCTATATATTTTTCACGATGGAAAGTTATTGCACCGTTACCACCGTTTCCTGCCTTTACATATATTTGCACATTATCTATAAACATAAATTCTCCTATTCTTCAAAATAATCTATTCTCATTGCTTTTTTTACATTTCTTAAAGTTTCTTTTGTTATTTCTCTTGCTTTATTTGTTCCATCTTCTAGTATCTTTTGTACTTCTTCTCTATGTGATTCGTAATATCTTCTTTTTTCTCTTATTGGTTCAAGCTTTTTAATTATATTACCAATTAACTGCTTTTTACATGCAACACAACCACGTGCTCCTGCTCTACACTCATCACATATAGTATCTAGTTCATTTTCACTAAATAACTTATGGTAATATGCAACCATGCAAACATCTGGGTTTGCTTTATCGTCCTTTTTAATTTTTGCAGGATCTGTTACGGCACTCATAACCTTACGAGATATTTCTTCGTCTGTATCTGCTAAATATATTGCATTCCCTAAGCTTTTTCCCATTTTAGTTCCGCCATCTAACCCTTTTATTCTAGATGCTTTGCTAAGTAAAGCTTCTGGCTCAGTTAAAACAGGCTCATCTTCTTTACAATAAAGTGAATTAAATTTTCTAACGATTTCACGAGTTTGCTCTATTAAAGGTAATTGATCTTCTCCAACTGGCACACAATCTGCATCAAATGCAGTTATATCCGCAGCTTGAGACACTGGATAACCTAAAAAGCCATAAGTTACACTTTCACCACTATTACCAAATAACTCCTTTTTTTGTGCTATTTCTGTTTTAATAGTAGGGTTTCTTTGAAGCCTTGATACAGTTACTAAATTTGAATAAAACACTGTAAGTTCAGCTATTTCAGGCACCATAGATTGCACAACAAAAGTACATTTTTTAGGGTCTAGTCCTGCAGATAAATTATCTATTGTTGTTTCTAATATATTTTCTCTTACTTTTTCAGGATTATTGAAATTGTCCGTTAAAGCTTGCACATCTGCAACCAATATATATGTTTCATATTCATCTTGCAAACGCACCCTACTTTGTAAAGAACCAAAATAATGACCTATATGAAGTTTACCTGTTGGTCTATCTCCTGTAAGTATTCTTTTTTTCTCCTTTTTCATAATTTCCTCCAAATACATATGTTTAATTATACTATAATTTTAGTGATTTTACTAGTAAATTTATGTGTTTATGTCAAGATTTTTTGGACTACATTAGAATAACTTTATGAATTTAAAAAGTACAGGCATATACCTGTACTAAAATCTATTTTTTAATCTTTCCATATAAATATTGCATCACATTTTTAGAAGCATTTTGATAGTGCAATATCACATTTTTAGATTTTGGCATAATCTTTATAATATTATACTGAAACATTTTTACTGTTTTTTAAAATGTTTCGTCAAAGTCTTCTACACCTTATTTCTAATTTTGCCTATATTCTCTCTTAATGCCTCTATTTCACCTTGAATTTCTAGTAGTTCGTCTAAAGACACATTGCTTTTAATATCATATTTAACATTTGTAAGCATACTTTCAAAATCTTGTTTTAGATAACTTAGTTGCTCATACAAATCTAGTTTTAAAGCTGTGCCGTTTACTTTAAATGCCTTTTTAACAGTGTCAAATTTGCCTATTACATAACTTTCTTCTCTTTCCGGTATAACTGTCTCTATATTAAATTTAGACTCTATAACACCTGCTAAAACCTGTTGCACTTTATATTCACCATGAACTAAAAATATCTTTTTAGGTTTCTTGCCAAACTTATCTATCCAATCTATTAAATGTGCTTGATCTGCATGGCCTGAAAACGCATTTAAATGCACAATTTTTGCATTTACACTAATCTCTTCTGAAAATATCTTAACTACTTTTTCATGTTCAATTAAACGACGTCCTAGTGTTCCTTCTGCTTGGTATCCAACAAAAAGTATAGTACACTCCGGTCTCCACAAATTATGTTTTAAGTGATGCTTAATTCTACCTGCTTCGCACATACCACTTGCAGATATTATAATTTTAGGTGTCATATCTTCATTTAATGCACGTGATTCATCTGCAGAAGATGTAAATTTCAAATTTTTAAAACTTATTGGATCATCTCCATTTAGAAGATAACTTAATGCATTTTCATTGTAATATTCAAAATTATCTTTAAATATCTCTGTAGCATTTTGAGCCAATGGACTATCCACAACTATTGGAATGCTTTCTAATTTTTTCTTGTATTCTTCTCCTTTATTGCCCTCAACGTATTGGTTAAGTCTAAATAACAACTCTTGAGTGCGTCCAACAGCAAATGACGGAATTACAACATTTCCACCAGCTTCTATTGTATCTATTATAGTGTTTATAAATTGCTCTGACTGGTCTTCTACGCTTGGATGAAGTCTATCGCCATATGTAGATTCCATAACTAAATAATCAGCATCTTCAACAGGTGACGGATCACAAATTATTGGGTTATCTACATTTCCTAAATCACCACTAAATACTATTTTTTCTGTTTTGCCATCTTCTGTTATCCATATTTCAACTATACTAGACCCAAGCATATGACCTGCATCTATTAGTCTAAACATAATACCACTATTTATAGTTATATATTCTCCATAATCTATTCCTTTGAACAATTTACAACAATCTATTGCATCTTGAACTGTATACATAGGAGGTAGTGCTTTTTTACCAGCACGCATTCTTTTCCTATTTACCCACTCTATTTCTTTTTCTTGTATGTGTCCACTATCTGGCAACATAACCGTACACAAATCTGCTGTAGCTTTAGTTGCATATACAGTTTTTCTAAAACCATCTTTATATAGCTTTGGAATCTTACCACTATGATCTATATGTGCGTGAGTCAATATTACGAAGTCTATATCCGAAACATTAAAATCAAAATCATCATAATTTTTTAATTGTTCTTCCATAGTACCTTGGAATAATCCACAATCTACTAAAAAAGTTTTACCACATGCCTCTATCATATGGCAAGAACCAGTAACGCCTCTGGCTGCTCCTAAAAATGTTATTCTCATTTGTTTTCCTCCATTTAATTTAAAACGCACCAAGTAAAATACCCTGATGCGTTATTATACCTTTGCGTATTATATACAAATTAATGCTGAATTTATATATATTAAAATGTTTTTATATATTTGTAACATCAAATCTGATAATCTATTTTGAAAATATAAAACTACAAAGGCTATATCTAAAGATGCTACTGTAGCAAGTCCTCTAATCAACCTATACTTTAATCTATTACTCATTTTTTCCATTCACATTAAATTTATTAATCATGTATTATTTGGACTATTTTCATCCTCATCATAAAACATAGAATCCATTGCAATGTTTTTCTTTAATCTTTCCATTAGCATTTTGTCATAAATACCACTAGCATTATTTTGAGGTTTTGTCTCATTTTGTGATACAAAACTATTATCAAGTGATGGAATATCCTCTGCCTTTTTAAGTACAGGCTCTACTATCTGTTGTGCCTCTTGTGGCTCAGGTGCACCAAATTTAACTTGTTGCCATTCCTCTTTAGAAACTAACACTTGTCTTGGTTTACTTCCACAGTTACCAGATACGATGCCACGAGCTTCCATTTGGTCAATCATACGCCCCGCACGAGAATACCCTATCTTAAATCTTCTTTGTAACATTGAGGCAGATGCTGTTCCCATATCTACAACAAGGTCTATTGCAGCATCTAGAAGTTCGTCAACATCATCTTCCATTTGACCATCATCTGTAGTCTCAGTTTTTCCTTGATTATCTATTTTGTTTATTATATCTTCGTTATATTTAGCATTACAATTACCTTTAATATATGTAACTATATCTTCAACTTCTTGTTCAGATACAAAAGCTCCTTGCATTCTTAAAGGTTTAATTTCACCCGTTGGATAATACAACATATCTCCTTTTCCAAGTAATTTTTCTGCTCCTGCCATATCTAGAATTGTTCTTGAGTCTACTTGTGAAGATACTGTAAATGCTATTCTTGATGGGATATTTGCCTTAATTACACCTGTAATTACATCTACTGATGGACGCTGTGTTGCAATTACCAAGTACATCCCTGCTGCTCGAGCCATCTGGGCTAGTCTACATATTGCATCTTCTACATCGTTTGGCGCAGCCATCATAAGATCGGACAACTCATCAACTACAATAACAATCTGAGGAAGTTTTTTACCTTCATCTTCCCCTGCCATTATTTTGTTATATCCTTTAATATCTTTTACACCTTTTGATGCAAATTTTGTATAACGTTCTACCATTTCACTTACTGCCCAATTTAAAGCGCCAGCTGCCTTCTTAGGATCGGTAACAACAGGTATAAGCAAGTGTGGTATACCATTATATGAAGACATTTCAACCATTTTTGGATCTATTAAAATTAGTTTTACCTCATTAGGCTTTGCTTTATATAATATGGACACAAGCATTGAGTTTATACATACACTCTTACCTGATCCAGTTGCACCAGCAACAAGTACGTGAGGCATTTTTGCGATATCTCCTATTGCAATTTCTCCTGATGTATCTTTTCCTATAGCAAATGTAAGGCGAGATTCAGAATCTCTAAATTTGTCTGAAGCAATTACTTCACGAATTGAAACAGACTCCTTCATTTCATTAGGCACTTCTATTCCAACTGTACCTTTACCTGGAATTGGTGCTTCTATTCTTATACTTTTTGCTGCAAGTGCTAGAGCAATATCATCAGATAAGTTTACTATTCTACTTACCTTTACACCTGGTGCTGGAGTTAACTCATAACACATTACAGTAGGTCCTTTAGTTATATTAGTAACTTTAGCCTCAACTCCAAAACTTGCTAGTGTTTTTTCTAACTTATCTGCTACAGCATCAACTGCCTTTTTATTCATTCCTTTACTGCTTGCTTTAGGCTCTGCAAGTAAACTTATTGGAGGAAATACATAGTTTAATTGTTCTTCCTCATGAGTGTTGTGCTCAAGTTGCAATACTTCTTTTACATTTTTATCTTCTGTTGTTTCACGTTGCTTTTTGAAATAATCAAATTTTTCGTTTTCAGCAGGTGAATTCAAGTTGATTTTCAATTGCTCATCATCATCGTTTTTAATATTGGATGCATAATTACGCGTTCCAAGACTTGCAAGTTTTTCTTCTTTTTCCTTAAGAGCTTTTTCTTCCTCAGCTTTTTTTATAGCCTCTTCTTTAGCTTTTTTCTTTGCTTCTTTTTCTTCTAAGCGAGCCTTGACTTTTTCCTCATCACGACTGAACACTGCAATGCATGCATTAGCTATAAATTCAATTACAGTCACAATTACATTATATAGTGCTGCGACAAAATCTGCAAAGCCAACGTTTATAAAGTAAAGAATAAACAATAGTGTTGCTGCTGAAAGAATTATTCTTGCTATCAGAATGCCATTTATTAAGTAAGCAAGATTTGCAATAGTCGCCCCTATAACCCCACATATATTCTTTCCGCTTACACCAGCTTCATATGACCATTCTAAGAATTTAGCTGTACCTTTTCCAATTGAATAAAATTCTTCTGTATCATATGCAAACACATAAACTGTGGATGTAAGAAGAATTGTAGCAATAAGCCCTTTAAGTAACTCAGAAGATATTTTTATCTTCTGATCTACTATTATCATTTTTATACCAACATACGCAAAAACAACTGGTACAATCATCCTTAAAGCACCAAATAGTCCTGCCATTACGCGATTTACAGATTCTCCTACAATTCCTATGTTATCAAATCTAAATAAAACAAACGTAACAAAGGCAAGGACAATTAGTACTCCCCCTAGGAAATCACCACCAATTGTCTTTTTGCTTTTATTATTACTTCTTCTTTTATTTTTACTTCCTTTTTTTCTCCCCATCGTATAACCTCTTAAATTATCTGTTCTTTACATTTTTAATTCTTTTCTATTATTTTTAATAACATTCAAAGACTCATTTAGAATTTCTTCTAATCTTTCTAGTAAAGCATCAGCGTACTCTCTAGTACCATCAGATATTTCACGAGCAACTTTATCTGCAGATTCCAATATTTCTTCTTTTTTAGCCAAAGCTTGTTTTGTTATTTCATGGTCGTCTACTAGTGATATTATCTTAGTTTCTGTTTGTTTAACTATCTCGTCAGCTTCTTTTTGAGCATCCATAAGAATTCTTTGTCTTTCTTCTTTTACCCACTTAGCTTGTTTCAACTCATCTGGTAACTTTCTTCTTATTTCTTCTAATATTTCTTTAATTTCATCAGTGTCTATCATAACCTTGTTTGAAAAAGGTACTTTAGAACCATTCTCAATAAGCTCCTCTAGATTTTCTAATAATGTAAATATTTCCATAATAACTTACTCCTTCCACTTGTAAACCCTTAAGGTCACCCTACCATACGTTCTTTTATCTTTTATCTCAAGTCTATCTATATTTTCATTTATCTTTTTTCTTTTGTCGCTTTCAAGAACTATTATGCCCTCTTTTGCCAACAAGTTGTATTCTACAATTTTATTTAAAGCGTCTTCCTCATAGTCTGTAGCATATGGAGGATCTAGGAATATAATATCGAAAATATCACCCACAAGGCTCTTTAAACATTTGTCATATTCTTTCGCTGTTATTTTAACACAATTGCTTGTCTGTGTCAATCTAACATTTGTAGAAATTATACGTAATGCTGTTTTTGATTTATCATTTAAAACTGCAAAACTGGCTCCTTCACTTATGGCTTCAAGTCCAAGATTGCCAGTACCTGCAAATAAATCTAATACACGTGCGCCATCAAGATATGGTCTAATCATTGAAAATAGTGGTTCTTTTACTCTATCTAGCGTAGGTCTTATAGTAAAATCTCCCTCTGTAGGGGCTACCAATTTCTTTGCTTTAAATTTTCCAGTTATTATCCTCATTTTATCACCCAAATATGTATTAGTATAACATAGTTTGGCGCTTTTTTCCACATTAAGAGTGCAAAAAAGAGGCATACGCCTCTTTTTACAGTCCGTCAATTATTTTTAATATAAAGTTTATTAAGTTTACTGTTCCATATACCATAATTATTCCCATAACTACTGGTATTCCTTTTAGCTTCATTTCAGCTTTTCCGTCTGCTCCTGCCATCATATATTTAATACCAATATATATGATTCCACCAACTGCCGCAAAGTTTATTATATACATTACTGTGTTATATACAGTTCCTACAAATCCTTGTACACCAGACTGCGATGTTTTTCCAGTTAACAAATCCTTAATATCTAACACATCTGTCAGTGCATTCCAACCATAAAATACTATTGCCGCAACTACCAATGTTACAAGACTGTTCTTTACACTAAATTTACTATCTACTCCACCCCATATATATTTTACTCCCAAGAATGCTGTAATTAGTATAAATATAACGTTACCTATATCAAATATCATTGATCTAATTTCAGAAATTGAACCACTTACACTATCACCAAATTGATGCTCACTATTCTCTCCTTTGTTTAAAAAACTCCACGCACATTTCCACCAGCCATATTCACTCTCGTCACACTGCTCATACTTACTAGGTATCGTTCCACTTGTTCCACCATGAATTGTGCCACTACTTTGACTTCCTCCATTTGCAGTAGTCTCGTTTGCTTTGATAGTCTCATTTGTTTTTCCAGAAATTTTCACTTCAAGTTTGCTTATGGTCTCTGTATCGTTGTTTTTATACGCATCAAGCAAATTGTATTTAGGCTGATACATATCTCTAGATATTGTGTCTGTCATATTATCTTTTAATGTTTTCTTCCATGCATCGTACTTATCTGCAGAAAGGCTTTTTAAACCTTGACTTTTATTATATTCTATATCACTACTTATATACATACTTATTTCAGATACACTTGCTGTATTAGAAGGTATTTTTTTGTATGCTGTTTTTATATCACTTACATAACTGCTTGCGTTTTTCAAAGATAAGTACTTATTTACATCAAATTTATTTTGACTATCAATAACTCCTTTTGACTTGTAATCAGTAAAATTAACATATGCAAACTCTGGCATATATTCATCTGAACAATTCTTATATTTATCAACTGTTTTATATACTGCATAATGAGATTCCTTAGCGGTTATGTTTGATGAGCTTCCGGCATAAGATCCTGTATTATATTTTTCAGTTCCGTTATATGAGTTTGACATATATTTCCACTTTGGGGCACCATAACTCCCACTTCTATCAGAATTACTCACAATTTCTGTATACTGATAACACACATAATAACTTGCTGCTGAAACCATACTAGGTATAAACATAATCATAAATAATGATAAAATAATTGTTATTAAAACTTTATTTTTCACATTACTTTCCCCCTTTGTTTTTTATTATATTTTAATAATTTTCTGCTTTTATTTCAAAATATGCTTTTGGGTGATTACATACAGGACATACTTCAGGAGCTTTAGTTCCAACATGTATATGTCCACAGTTTCTGCACTTCCAAATTCTATCTCCATCTTTCGAAAATACCAATTCCTGCTCCACATTTTCTAATAATTTTAAGTATCTTTCTTCATGTTCTTTTTCTATTTTTGCTACTTCTTCAAACAAATATGCTATTTTTGTAAATCCTTCTTCTTTTGCTGTTTTGGCAAATTCTTCGTACATATCTGTCCATTCAAAATTTTCACCTGCAGCTGCATCTTTTAAATTAGTTATTGTGTCAGGCACTTCACCTTCATGAAGCAATTTGAACCAAATTTTAGCATGCTCCTTTTCATTTTCAGCTGTTTCCAAAAACAAGCTTGCTATTTGCTCATATCCTTCTTTTTTTGCTTTTGATGCATAATATGTATATTTATTTCTTGCTTGAGACTCACCGGCAAATGCTGCCATTAAATTAGCCTCTGTTTTACTTCCTTTTAGTTCCATAATAATTCATTTACTCCTCTCATTAAAATTATACAATTTAATATTATTTTGTCAACAATACATCACTAAAAATATTCATGTATTTTACATTAGAAAATACATTTATCCCTTTTTTTACTACCATATATGTTGAATCTGCGTGTATCCCAACACATACAACTTCGTCCGACATTAAATTTGTAAGTGATGTGACGCACTGCCCTATTTCTTCTACCGTTTTAGAATTTGATAATTCATTTATTTTTGATGAAATTGAGTCATTTATACTTATATATTCTTTAATAAATGAAATATCTGGATTCTCATTTAAATTCACATCTGCCAAAACTAAGTCAAACTCCCCAAGTTTTATTTGTTTAGATATGTCTGAACTAGACAACGTTTTTATATTTACTTTAATTCCTATGTTTTCTAAGTCTTCTTTTATATATGTTGCTACTCTAACCTTGGTCTCATCATTTTTGTTTACCAACATTGTAAGATTTATACTTTTTCCGTCTTTTACAAACACAGAATTGCTTAAAGTATATCCTGCTGAAAGTAACAAGTTTTGTGCTCCATATATATCATACTTAAATTTAACTTCTGAATATAGTTCTGGTATGTCTATAATCGTTCCCGAATTTAAATATATATCTTTTCTAATTTTTTCTCTATCTATACTGTACGCAATAGCCTTACGTATTTCTTTTTTAGAAAAATATTCAGACTTGCTATTTCCAAATAAAAATAAACATTTTCCATTTGAATATGATCGAATGTCCATATCTACTTTTCCAAGTTTTTCTCCTATATCATAACTATCTGTAAAAAACATGTCTATATTTCCAGATTTAAATAGTTCTATGGCTTCATCATCATCTTTAGCTGTCATAACGTCGATTGTATTTGGAATCTCAACGTTTAAATAATCTTTTTTTATGTACGTAACCTTATCACTTGCACCTCTAGATGTATTTACATTATATAATCCTGTATTTGTTGTAGAAAAAGTTATAGGTAACTGAAGATTATACACAAACCAAGGATTATTTTCATTTAATTTAATTCTAACTGTTTTATTGTCTATTTCTTCCATACTGTCTATTTTAGCACAATTTGCATAATACTTTGAACTGCTCTCTTTGTACGAATTTAGCCTTGCTATTAAAACACCAGCAGTTAATAAATTATTTTCCTTAATTTTTAATATGTACTCTTTATTAGATTTCTTTTCTACTTCCTGCAAAAGATCAAATTTTATTTCATAATTAGTAGTTATTTTAAGTAATGTTCCGTATGTATAATTGTTAAGTTCTGTTAATATTACATTTTTCGTATTCGTATTTAATACTTCAGTATTATCTACAAGAGCTATACTAAGCTTATCTATAGCATCTTCTTTTACCTTAGTTCCGAAAATATTAAAAAACGACTCATTTTCATCTTTAAGCGCTAACCTTAGTGCACATAAAATAAGAAGTATAGCTATAATAAAAAGAAATATTGTTAACTTATTTTTCTTTTTGGGTTTTCTTTTAGGCGTAACTCTAACATTATCTTCATCAATTTTACTGTGTTCTTCTATTTGTGAAGCTTTCTTAATCTTTTTAGATATACTCTCTGTTCTTCTATTTTTCTTATCTTCACTAGAAGTCTTCTTATATCTAGTACTACTAATAAATTTTTTCTCCATATTGCTACCTTTCAAAAAAGGTCAGAATAAGGCCTTTTCCCTATTCCAACCTCTTTATACACAAAAACTATTCTACTATTACATTTGGATTAAATCCTTTTGTCTTTAGTCTAGATTTTGCAGCATTGCTTTCTCCTGATTTTAAAATTTCTAAGTCCTTTTCAACCAATCTATACTTATTTGCGTCTTTATCATATTCAAAAACACTTATAGTTTTAGTTAAGCTATCTTCAAGTTGTTCTATATCTGTAGTAAAATACATTTCTTCATCTTTTAGTATAAATCCAATTTTTTTAGCAATTTTAAATATTTCTGCATTATGTGCAACGTCCTCGCCTACAAATACAAGTTGTGGTGGAGCATAAAATCCCGCATCATTTTTTTTGAAGTTTTCGTAAAAATCTGAATATAACTGTAATTTTTCGGCTAACATATTCTGCCAATCTTCTTGACGTCTTACAACTTCAAATACAAAGTCTATATCACTATCTCCTGCATCTAATTTAACTGTTCCACCTGTTGGTTTAAATTTAACGTTGTATTTTTTTGAAAACATAAGCAGATTAGGATTTGCCTCTTTAAAAGCAGCTACCTTAGTCATATATGCAATAACTATTTGGTTACCAGCAAGTTTTCTTTTTAGTGCATACGCAGGTTTAGTATTATCTGTTGGCTGCCAACTAGTATTTATATTTCTTTGTTTCAATATATATGTTGCTATTTTTTCTAAAGAATATACTCTATATGAACTTTTTCCTGCATCAGTTTGAAAAGCATATCTAGACAAAACCTTAGATTTAGTCAAATCTTCTAACCATTTAGCCACTCTATCTTGTCTTTTTTCTGGTTCTATATCCTCTAGTTTTCCTCTAAATTCCAAAACTTGTGTAACTTGTCTAGAAGTTACAAATCCAAATTCATTTACAATCTCTAGAGCCATTATATGTTGCTCACCAATATAGCCCATATCCATCTTAAACACCACTTGGTTTATTGATGCGTATCCTTCTTTTCCATCAAATACTTTAATTTCTCCTTCTCTCACTGCAAAAGGAGATACTCTTGTTTTTACTTCTGTATCGTTTACCATAAAATTCCTCCATATTAAAATTTTAATAATTTAGTTCAAGACATGAAAATACATATCTTCATATATATAAACATAATATCTATCCTATTATGTCTATTTTTATTTTTTCTTTTTCCGGTATAATTCTTCTTATATGTACAATTACTTCTCTTCCAACTTCAATTCCACTAACGTGTTCAGACATAGCAAGTAAGTCTCCTTTAAGTTCAACAATTAGTCCATGTCTATTTTTTACCCTAACTACACCTTCTACTATATCTCCCTCTTTAAGGCCTTTTAATCTATCTTCAAATTTAGGCATTGTATCTTTTAAAGATAACTCAATTTTTCCAGTATCTCTATCATATTTTTTAACAACCGCTTCTACTCTTTGACCATATTTTAATTTATCTGGTACCTTTTGTGGTCTTACATAAGATACATCTTCTATTTTAATCATCCCTGTAACTCCGCCGCCAACATCTACAAATGCAGCATAATCCGTCATACCTCTAACAATGCCTCTAAGTCTCATACCAGGTTTTAAATTATTATACATCCAACGTCTAACTTTAAGCTCTAGTTCCTTTTTAGATAAAACTACTCTTTTAACTTCATTTTCTTCAATTTCGAGTTCTATTATACAAGCTTGCATAACTTTATCTTTCTTCTTCATACAAAGTGTGCTATCTACTAGGCCGTCATCACCAACTATTGAAGAAACTTGATCCCTTGGCATGATACCATGTATACCATCAGCAAAAGTACAATGTAAGTTGTATTCTCCATCTATATCGTCTACGAAAACATCAAATACCTGTTTTTTTTCATATGCTTCTTTTAAATCTTGAATAGAGCATTTCTTTTTAAGGCCCACATTTCTCCTTGGTTTTTTTTCCATAAAAACTTCCTTTCTTATGTTTACTATCACTTTTGAAGTATATTATATCAAAGAAAAATTCATGGTGCAAGCAAATTTGAATAAATATGCAAAATGTGGTATAATATTTGTATATTACTATTTTTATTTCAACAAATTTGTTTAGAAAGGATTTTCACCATGTTATTTTTAACGTTAACTTTTTCTTCACTCAAAGTTATGCTACTTGCTGTATGGGCCTTGTTGAAATGGATTATTGTACCGTTCATCATCTTGTTGGTGATTATAAGTATCCGTGGATTCATTAAAGGCCTGTGGAACAAAAAGAGCTAAAGCAAATGCTTTAGCCCTTTTTTATTAGCGAGTATATGATGGTACCTTATAATATCCAGTATATTTATACCCTCCGCCACTACTGCTCTCTGTTACTGTTAGCAAATTCCAATTGTTCCAACCATCATTAATACTTGATTTATTATCGGAACCCTTAAAACCGTAAATACTTATACATTCAACATCGTTAACCTTATATGTTTTATCTCTTATTGCTTTATATGCAATATTAATGGCCTCTTCTGCCTTTGAATCGCCATCACCCCAGAAAACGTTACCAGTAACGGCATTATATTGATAATTATTTCCATACCTTCCCTTTAATATCTCGTTAACAGTTGTTTTGTTAAAGTATGCTCTGTTTAAAATAGACAATGCAACTAACACTTTATCCTGTAAAGAACCAACACCTTGTTCTCCTGTAATTGTTCTAATTAAAAGTTCTCTTTCTGACATTCCATCTATAGCTGCATCAATAGCGTCGAATCCGCTCGGCTTAGTGATTTTTTTAACCGATGTACTACCACTAGTAGCAGCATACTTACCAAAGTCATTAGAAGTCATATCTCCACAGTTGCTAGGTAAACCTTGATTATTTACTATATCAGGAATTGTATCTTTTTGTAAATATAAGATTGGCTCTAAATTATATATTTTACCATTAGATCTATAATTACCATTATTATCACTTGCTGGCCATTTAATAAGTTCAAAATGCAGGTGAGCTCCTGTTGACCTACCAGTAGAGCCAACATAACCAATTACTTGCCCTGCTTCAACATGATCCCCAACCTTTAGTTTAAGATCATTTGTAGCTGAACATGAATTCATATGTGCATATAGGGTATAATATATATATCCATCAGTTTCTCCATGTTTTAATACAACATAGTTGCCATAACTCCCAGTTGCAGGTTGAACCATGTATACAACCCCAGATTGACTGGCTATTATTGGATAATTGAAAGGCGCTCCTATATCCATAGCTCCATGTTTATCCAATTTTTCACTTTGAAAGGGATCATTTCTTATACCGGCACAACTTGTTATTCTTTCTGCCCCAGTTTTGCCAAGTGGCCAAATAAAGTTTTGACCTATTATTTCACCTACAAATAAATTTGAACCCATAGATTGCTCAATGTCAAATTTTATTGAAATATTTTCTTCTTTAAGATGTTTATTCAATAAGTTATAAGATGTAGATAAGTGAGGTCTACTATATCCTATGTATTTTGAATACTTCTCATCATTGTGTAAATACTCTTTATATATACTTGGTACCGCATTTATTAAATCTACTCTTGTTAATTTTTTTTCATCTTCTAATTCTTTATAATAATTATATTCATGCGTTTCAAATAATTCCGAAGCTTTAAGCCTTAAATCTGGTCTATTTCCAGGCTTCATTTCTTCTTCAGTCAATTCTTTTTGCTCAACTTCAACTACTTTATCTATCTGATTTATATACTCAGATACATCATCAACTTCATAGTTTCTTTCTTCAACATATGTTTCTTTTATTTTATCGTTCCACACATATTTTGTAGTAATATAATCTCCTGAATCTATCGAAACTGAAATTGTTTCACCAGTTTTAGTCCAGCCAGAACTAGAAATAGAAGTATAACTTCCTAATCCACTGACATTAACAAATTCTTCTGTTTTACTTATATAACTGTCATCTGAATTAGTATATGCTTCAACATCAGCGTCACTATATTTAGTTTGTTCATATTCTGCTCTCATGAATTTTTTCAGTACATCTGCTTTTATTATAGGGTAAACAAATCGTTTTTCCACATTCGCATCATAATTCTTATACAAATCAACTATTTCTGATTGATTTGCATGAGCATCTTTATACTTACTACGCGCAGCTTCTTTGTTTCTTTCTAAATCTCTTGCAGAATATCCATAATCCGTACATGTTTGTTGAACCGTTTCTCCTGTTTCACTATCTACATATGAACAATCTCTGGTCTTTTCATATTTATCAAGCTTTACATTTGATGTAATATAATGTTTCTTTGTTTGATCCCTTTTGGCGGTTTGCAAAGTATATTGCAATACTTCTACATCATGATAACCTTTATCTATAATTTGAAAAGCAAAGTTTCCCAAATATGTAAGATCATCCTGCGTTGCTATTCCTGAAATCATGGAACTTGCCACAATATATGACTGCATATACGGTCTAAGCATATTAGAAAAATATTTAATACCTTTTTCTTCGTCCTCATCGTTCTTAGGATATTTTAAATTTGTTTCTTCATCTGTTTGAAGTTCCAAATCGCTAATTTCTCCCGTTTCTCTGTCTAGTTTTTTCCACTCCACTCTATTAAAGTTCATTCTTTCAGAATTTAATATGAATTCATATGCATTTGTTATATCAAATCCATTTGTATAGCTTATACCCGAAAATTTATATTCACCTATTCTGCCTTCATCAGACATTGCTTCATAAAGTGAAGGATTTTTCTTTTGCAACTGCTTCAAATATGAATTAGAAATTTCTTTAATTTCATCATTTTTTAAATATAACAAAGTTCCACTTGATTCGTAAGCTTCTTTTGTATCTTCTTGTATATTAGCAGAATTTGAAATATAAGAGTCAACAGAGGATACCAAAACTTCGTGTGCCTCTGTTGTTAAAACAAAGTTAAACGCAGCTAACAACAAAATTATAGGCAAAGCAAATTTCAAAACAACTAATACTTTTAAAAGAATCGCAATATATATTTTCTTTCTGCCTTCTTTAGCAACACCGGCAGCATTTTTTAAAGTACCTTTAACTCTATTTTTTAAACCATGTACCCAGCCTTTAGGGCCTTTCAATTTAAAATTATTATTGTTGCCGTTCTCGCCACCAATACCACCCTCAATATTTGGTTCCACTATCATCACCCTTTTCTATTTTAAACTAAAATGAAACCGTCGCAGAAACTCGATTTGTACCTTTTACCACTTTTTTTATATTCAATGATTCTATACTATCTTGTCCTATAATTGAAACATTAAATGCGAGCTTTATTCGCTCTGTCTGACCTTGTTCTACCACTACTGGTCCCTGTGTTGATTTAACTAAATTCAAATATGATGAACTATTATTTCCTAATTTCAAATAACAGTTATCTGCATTTGAAAGATCAAATGTAAGTTTCTCTGTATCTTTATTTGTTATTTCTAGTTCATACTCTATATAGTTTAAATCTCTATATGTACTTAGAACCTTTAACTCTGTTCCTTCCAGATTTCCATAATACAGCGAATCTGAATAGCTAACAAAGGTTCCATAAGTAATATGACAATTATATGGATATTTATCTTCTACTATATTTACATCCAACTTTTCATTTCCTTTAGGAAGTGAAATTGAATAAATAAACTTATCTCCTGCATCGTAAGTTTTAAAATTTTGCAGTGTATATCTGTAATCAGTAGATTTAAGCATGCTCGTAGCTTCTTCTATAGTCATTCCTGCATATTGCAAATATGAATAATCCATATAGCTTGACATATCCTCTGCAGAGCCATACATTTTCATTCCCTCTAAAAAAGTCACATAATACCTTATCATTTCTTCATTCTTTGCAACCTCATCATAAGGTTCATAATACGCTATATCTGAAACTTTATCCGGCTTCCAAATCAATATAAGTATGATAACCACTATAACAATGTAAATGGAAGCTAAGATTCTAAAATTTTTTTTGTTAACCAATAAAGACTCTAATAATTCCATAATTCCACCTACTTGTCCTATTCTAAATAAAAAATTTCATATGTATTTTTAAATGGATTTATACTTATACCTATATATCCATAAGAAGTTTCACTATTTAAACCAACTGCACAGATATATTTATTATCTCCTAATTTGTATATACCTCTTATAACGTTTGTAGATATAACCATCTGCATACTGTCCATTCCACTTTCCTCTAAATAAACAAATCTTTCAAGAAAATTTTTAGCTATTTCTTTATATTTATTTTTACTTAATCTAGATCTATATGATTTACTTAAAACATCATAATAATCCTCATAAGTTACCGCATTTTCAGAAGAAGGAGCATCACTTTCTATTTCTATGTTATATGATCTTATAAACTTATCCAATATTCCCTCTAAAATAAAATAAGTTTCCCTATCATAAGTAATATTTGCAGATTCAATTAAATCTGATCCTGATTTGACACTATTATAGTCAATTGTCATATCAAGATTAGATTTAATTAAATTAATTATAATTACAAATACTATTATAAGTAAACCCCCAAGTAAAATATATAATTTTTTGTTATTATTTATATCTTCCATAAAAACCTCTAATGAAGAACATTGCCTTCTGTGTCAACAGCTTTCTTTGGAGCAGACATTTTTTCTAGTCTATCATAAGCCTCATTCAACACTTTTGTTTGATAATTAGCACTATGATTACGATATGTAGCTACTCCTCCACTCTTCAACGCTCTTGCTGCTATCTTAGCTTTAGAAGGAGTTCTTGAAGACGATTTTTGATTAGAAGTTCTTGACTGCGATTGTCTAGTAGCTCTATTCGAAACTTCTCTTGCTGCTGATTCTGCCTCTGCTTTTGTATTATCCATAACCCTTTGAGTTTCGTCAGAAATTTCCCTATCAGCAGTTTCTATCTGTTTCACGTAACTGTCATACGCAGCTTTTACATTTTTACCATACTCTTCAGCGAGTGAAGAAGCCCCCTTTACTCTATTTTCAACAAACTGTTCAACGCCAAATCCTAAATCTACAGCTCCTGCTGTTACTGCATCAGCAGTACCAGCCCAAGTTATACCATCTTTTACTGCTCCACCCCAATCATTTGTACTTGCCGCACTCATAGCAGTTCCTGCTGTAAATCCAACCATTGCAGCTCCAGTTTCAGCAACTCCAGAAACCATCGTCTTAAATCCTTGACGTTTTTTCTTGTTAATTTCCTTCAATTTATCCTGAAGTTCATCATCAAGTTGCATCTTCTTTTGATTGTAATCTTTAACTCTTCCTCCACCTGAAGAAGTACCACTACCAATAGTTGGTCTAGGGCTTGCAACAGTATCATCGATTGCCCTAGCCTGTTGCAGTTTTATCTTCGCCTCATCCATCAAAGCCTTTTTCTTCTTCTCATCTTTTTCCTGACTAGCAAGTTTTCTTGCCTTTTGTGCATCATTAAATAATTGGATTTTTTGATCTCTTTTTTTAGAATCGAACTTCCTTTGCTGGCTATTATTAGAAGCACTACTTCCTGATGAACCACCACTTCCATTAACATCTGACAATCTTGCTTTATCTTCAGTAATGTTTCCACCCGCATTATCTGCTTCCAATGCAGCCACTTTTCTTTGAGTTCTCTTTATAGCCTTAACTTTTTCTCCATGTGCACCAGCCATAGCTCCAAATCCACCAACAATTTTTTTGCCGTTATCTAACAAGTTTTTACCCATTCTGAGTGCAAGCATAGATCGCCCTATACTTTGTACTGCATTTCCATGATCTGCTTTTGTTGGTCCAAAGCCAAATATTCGTCTTGCAATCTCCTCTACTTTAAATATTGAAGTAAGTGCAACTATGCATATAATACCTAAAGATGTATTTCTATCAGTTTGATCCATGGCAACTTGTTGACTCAATATAGATATTATAAATCCCATTGTCAAAGCAAATATAAAAGCCTGAAGAGTTTGTATAAAAACAAGTTCGCAAAATTCTTTTATCCATGCACTTAATGGGCCTCCCCCTTTTCCAAACATACTACTTCTTACCTCCTATTTTCCAAATTTTAAGAAGAAATCAAATACAACCACAATTGGTGCCATAAGCATCAATATGACAACATAAAATACTCTTTTTGTATATGATATAAAAAATACTAAACTATATGCTACTAATAAAACGTACATTATTGCATTTTGTATTACTGCTTTATTAGCTTTCCATCCTGTCTCACTTACTTCGAAAGCGGTTTCCTTAAAATAAGTAGCTAAATTGTATATGATATTTACTTTAGATTTTTGTTTAAGCACATATTGTTCAACAATGTTGCAATATGTAGTATACAGAGCAACCATTTCTGAATCGTAGTTTTGTTCTTTTCCAGAAGTAACTCTCTCATTTACAGGTATTTTTTCATATATTAAAAGCTGAGATTTGTAGTAGTCATACGCATTTGTTTTTGAACCATCATCAAAAGAAATATCACCAACAAGCGTACTAGCATCAAGGTAAAGTCTCGCAACTTGGGCTTTCGAGCCTGGCTTTTTTAAAGTGAAAAATTTATCTTCTTCGGCTAAATCTGCTAAATACTTAGAAGTATATGCATCTGACTTAAGTAGTGCTGCACAAATATCTGCAGAGTCATAAGAATACTTTTTTCCATCATACTCATATTCCCATTTATTACTTGAAAACATCCATTCTTTCATTGCTTTATATGCCTTATCATCACTTTTTCCTTTATCTGCCATATCTCCTTTTGCCTTTTCTAAGCTAACTGACATAGAATGGAAATCTTTAGCACTATCAATAACGAGCTTCATATTGTACACATTTCCTCCGAACAAGCAATCCCGCTCCAATTATTCCACTAATTGCTACCTTTGCTATAGCCGCAATAAGAGCAGCTGCTGTTCCTCCCGTAGCAACTAAAACCGTAGCGATAGCCACGACAAGTAATATCGCACCTATTACAATTGCTATATCTCCAATAATTGAGCCTAATGTAGTTCTACCTTTTTCCATCAAATTAACAAAATTTCCTACTATTTTTTGGTTATAGTCTGATGTATCAGCTAGTTCAACAATCTTATCTCCAGCCTCTTTAACACTATCTTGTACTATACTACTTGCTGCAACAACCAATTGTTCATTTAAATACAATACAAAAGACATAAAAAAGTGTATTCCCCAAAGCATTACCAAACCTAATATCCAATCAACTATAGCTTTTTTGTATCTAGCCTTATCTTCAGCAATAGCAGTTATCGCTAATTTTATTGCTGAAAACATAACAGCTATTCCAAAGAAAGTTGATGCCAATGTTAATAGTGAATAATACGTACCAGTTAAAAATTCATACATTTTAGCTATTAATGAATTATCAGCAGCTGTAAATATGTTAACATCTAAAAAAGGTACTGCATTAAATATTATAGCATCTGCCCAAGGAAACATATTTGACCCAGTTATTAATTGAAATACCTTGCCCAAACACCATTCCATAAGAGATCCAACTGCATATATAAATGATCCTATTGCTTCTAACAACGTTGAATTTCCTATTTTATCTTCAAGATTTGCATCAGCAACAGGCATATCGTTAAGATAATCTTTATTTATTGCTGCTTCCACATTTCCACTTATCATAAATCCAACACATACAATAAGTAATGCACATATCAATAATTTCCATTTTCCCTTTAACATTTAAGCACCTTCCTTAAATAATTTATTTCGACATTTTCTTAGATATTTTATCACAGATTACTCTGCTTGTCTAGCTTTTTTCATCTCTATAAGCTTAGATAGGTTCGTTTCAACGAATTCAAATTCTTTTTGTGTAGGTTTAATTGCAATAACTGCAGATTCATAACCAAGTCTTAACAAACCTTCTCCTCTTCCACAAGTAAGTAAGAAGTCTTTTTCTCCTTCAGACAATTTGAATACTTCTCTTACATATTCTATTTCAGATTTATCTTGTGCCAAGAAAAGTTTGGTTTCAGCAGATGTAAGTATTGCTTGTGCTTCTTTCTTTTCATAGAAATCTTGGAATTTCTGTGATACAACTGTTAGCGATACGTTTCTTTTTCTCGCACGACGTGCCATTGTATTTAAGAAAGTAATAGCCTCAGGATAATCTAACATCATCCATGCTTCATCGACAAGCACACGTTTTTTTCTAGCACGTGATTTATCCTCACTATTTTTCTTAACGTATTTTTCCCATATCCAAGACATAAGTATCTGTTGAGCAAGTGGTCTTGCAAAACGTTCCTCTAGTCCAGATATATCTATATTTATAAACAAACATCCATCTTGAAGATCAAAAGTAGATTGTCCATCAAAATATGCCATCTGACCATTAAATTTTCTACAATACTGTCTCATAACTTTAGTTAAATAGTTATAGTGGAATTGATAAGTTTCATTATCATTTTCCTTAGCTTTCATCTCAAGTCTGTCATACCAAGAAGAAATAGTTGGCATTTCTTTTCTTTGTCTTGTTATCTTTCCTGTAAAGCTATCACTATCTACGTAAAGACTATCTATATCCTCAGTAAATCCACGCTCAGCGTACTCTTCTGATACTATTTCAGATATTATTTGACGAGTAAGCTCAGTAACATCTGATGAATGACTTACGCCACGTGCCATTGTAGTCAACGCCTGTGTTACGTCTTCTACTTTATTTTCAACATTTAATTTGTATACTTCTTTTCCTGTTATTTCATCAATTGTTATTTCTGGCTCCAAGTCAAATATGTTTATAATTGTGTCACTTGTTGGGCTAATTGTTATATTTATTCCTCGCAAAGCATCTGCAACTGCAACATATTCTCCTTCTGCATCAAGAACCAAGTTCTCAATTCCCATCAAAACTGCTGAACGAGCCATTATTGTCTTAATTGTAACAGATTTTCCAGAACCAGATTTACCAAATATTATCATATTATAGTTAGTCATTGAATCATTAAAGTTATCAAAAAGAATTGGAAGTCCTGTTTGTTTATTTATTCCAATAGGTACTCCTGTTGTATGTCCTGCATCTGCATTAACAAATGGGAATACTGTAGCCATTGATCCTCTATCAAACGTATGCCTTCTTGTGATTTTATTGTTATTAAGTGGTAAATTAGATTTAAAACCTTCTTCTTGAAGTGCCCAAGCAGTCTTAAGTCCAACCAAACTTTTTGAAGCTTCCATTGATAACAACTCAGATAACTTATCTAGCTCATCTTTTGAATAAGCAAACAAAGTTGAAATTATTGTAGCTTCAAATAATTTATTATATCCTGCCGCTATTTGATCACGAAGTGCTTCTGCTTCTGCTTGCTTCGTACTAAGAGTGGCATCTCTGTTTATATCTCCTCTATCCTGTGCTACAAAACGTTCAGATTGTATCTCAACAATTTGTTTATTAAGGTCATTTTGCGATGTTGTTTCAGATATAGGGTTGATATATACTGATGTATTAACGTCACCAAATTCATATATATTAGATAAAAAATATGGGAACGCTGCTTGACGAGGAAGTGTTGTTACATAGAAAGTTCTTGCAAATCTAGATATCTTTGAAAATATTTCAAGATAATCAAAGTGACTTGCATCTATTCCTGATGGAGCAATTAGATCCTTTAGAGTTGATTTATTTAATTCTAGCACGCTCTTTTCATTTTCACTCTGTTCTATAAGTTCGCCTTGTGATACTTTTTCCTTATTATTTTTTCCAAACATGTAACTTTACCTCCGTATATTAAACTATTGAATCGTCGCCTGAATCGTTTGTAGTATTTTCGTTTGTTTCTACATTTTCAATTTGTTCAGGCTGTACGTCTTGTTTGTCTTCTTCTGTTGTTGCTTGATTTATATTTTCATTTCCATCAAGTCTTGCTACCTCTGCTTCAAGTACTTTTGCCCTTTCTGCATTTCTTTTTCTTTTATTTTCTTTGTATTCTTCAATTATTACTTTTTTTGCTTTTGATTTAGTTTCTTCATCTATTCTCTCATGTTTAATAAGTTCAAGAGCTTGTTTACTTGATTCTTGATCATATGAATCCTCTATATCTTGAGGAGTTACTATATTTCCCTCTTCTACAGCTTTAGCCAATGCTTGTATTGCTTTGTATTCAGCTTCTTGTTTTATGCTATCTAGTAGCATTTTGTTTTTCTTTGTTATTGCATCTTCTGATGTAGAATACAATCTATAGAATCCAGAATCTAGAGCGTCTCTTACCTTAATCAAGTTATGGTCATCTCTGTTATATGATGAATATAACAATTCTGCTATATCATTAGATTTCATAACTTCACAAGAAACGGAACTCATAGATAAACCGCTCATTATGTTATTTGCTCTAGTGAATAATTCCGAATAAACCAAATCAAGTAACTCTTCAGGCTTAAAGTTAGATACACCTGTTATTTCAGACTTGTAATAAGAAACTAATACATAGAAGTTTCTCTGCAGCATATTTTTATTTATACTTAATCTTTCTACATAACGTATAATATCTTGACCGTACTCTAAAACATTTAATGCTCTATTTCTATTCTTTTCAACTTCTTCTATTTCTTCATCAGTTGATTCAAGTGAATTAACTGCCATATTGTAATCTGCTGTTAAATCATCATATTCTGTCATTATATCCTTCATGTTTTCTTTATATTTTTTAATATTATCTTTTAAGTCTATGTTCTGCGCTTGAACATATAATTGAATAGGATATTTTAAAGTATTTAAAAAATTAATAAATCCTTCTTCTACAGACAATTGTTCTACTTCAGACATAAGATTATAGTTTATTCCTTTACATCTAATAACTGCTGTATATTTTTCTCCATTTTGAGAAATTATCATGTTATCTTCTATTCTGTCGAATTCCATAAACTTGAATAAATCTTCCTTATCCACATCTGCTCCTGGATTTCTTTTATATGCATTTTCTCCCTTAGAGCTTGAACCAGAACTTTTTTTGCTATTACTTGATGTAGAAGTTTTTGTTGAACTTCCTTTACCTTTCTTGGCAAATATAAATATAACGCCTGCAAATAATACTAATACTCCCAATACGATTAATTGAATCACTTGTGAATTCATTTGTCTTTTCCCCCTTTTATAACTTCTCTTTTGTAGTTATATAAATATATTCTTTTTCTTTTTCTAAACGTTATAAGTCTCCAAATCATTGCACCAATGTTTTCTCCACCGGCTTTTCTAAGTGGTCCCATAAATGCTACATCAGGAATAACAACTGTAGCCATTGCATAACCTATTCCGCCAAAAATTCCAACCATAATAAGTCCAGGAACAAGACTCACTGTACCTCCAAATGATGTAATTAAAAACCAAATTCCTGCTCCTATCAAACCAAATACTAAAGTTGCAATAAATGATTTAATAGTAAATATGTACAGTATTCTTGACTCTCCCTTTACACTACGGGGAACATAATATGAATTTCCCATAAACTTCAATCCTTCCTTTGTATAATACACCCAAAATTATACACTTATATTATCATTAAAGTAAAAAAAAATCTACAAAACAAATACAATAATCGAATTTGTTTTGTAGATTTAATATTTTTGTAATATTTTTGTAATATAGCAACTATTTAGTAGGTATTGCCTCCTTTGTCGCTCTAACCACAAATTGTAATACAGTGGTTGAAGCAAATACAAGCACTGCTCCTACTGCAAGTATTCCCATACTTTTTTTAATGTCTGCTTTTTGATCTGCTGATGCAAACATATATCTTAGACCAGCAAATACTACTGCTGCTACCGCCAGTATTTGTACTACTGTAAGAACAGTAGACCACACATTTTTAACAGCTGTATCAACACCTTCTATACCAGTTCCATTACTCTCGAATGGCTTCTGAGTATCATTTATATTCAATGCAAATACACTCGTAAATGCTAATGTACAAAACAGCACAGCAATCAAAGTTTTTAATATTTTACTCACGCTTATCACCTATAATAGATTATCTCCGTGCTACAATTCCACAACTATTGATTCTTTAAAGCTGAATTAGCAGCATTAACAACAAATCCTATTATAGTTGTTGCAGCAAATACAAGTACAGCACCTATTGCAAGTATTCCCATACTTTTTTTAATGTCTGCTTTCTGATCTGCTGATGCAAACATATACCTTAGACCAGCGAATACTACTGCTGCTACTGCTAATATCTGTACTATAACCACTACTGTTCCCCACACATTTTGAGCAACGTTAGTAACACTGGTTATTCCACTTTTATTTCCAAGACTATTCTTTACTTCGCCCTCATTAAAAGCAAACACACTAGTTAATGCTAATGTCACTACAAAAATAACTGGCAATACTTTCATTAACTTCCTCATAATTTCTCCTTTCACTTTTGTTCTAATATACTTAGATTATATCAAACTAATATATTATTGCAATACTTTTTTACATATTTTATTAAAATTTACATACAATTATATGTTATTTGGCGCCTATTTTACCATACAATATATTACAGCAGTATCATCTCTGTACACCTCATTAAATTCCGAACTCTCACTTAGTAAAGTATCAAGTGAAGTATCTACATCTATTAAAAATGTATTTATATTATATTTTTTCACTATATCTTTCCATTCATTATCACATTCAATTATCTTTTTATAATCTGTTGCAATAGTGACATTACTATACTCTTCAGTGTAAAGGTCACATCTAGAATCAATATAAACTTTTATATCATTTAACATCAAATATGCTCCCCAACTATACTCGTTAAATATCCTTATATCAGAACTTATATTTCCTTTTAAATACTCCGTAGCCTTTACAGGATATGTATCTTCAGGTATGTATTCATCACTCCAAAATGCAATTCTTCTTGCAATAAGTAAAAATACAACAAATAATATCTCGCAATATAATGCTTTTTTATCACCGGAATTTAAACTGTCAAAGAAAGTATTTAAACCGGAAGTATACCTTAAGCCAACAGATGAACATATCACAAAGAGACTTCCGTACCTTATTGATGTATAATTCATAAATAGTGTACCAAAGATAAGTAATATATCATTTAATTTGATTTTTCCTTTATTTATTATTAACACAAACAAAATTATTGCGCTATAAAACAAACTAAGTCCACCATCGGTCCATACACTATATGGTTTAAATTCAGATATTGTAGACGTTATAAACTTATTTTCAAAAGTCTTAAATGGATAAACAACTCCATCTATTCCATAAGGATTTAAAAATATTGTAACAAGTCCAATTACACCAACTATAATTAATGCAAGTAGCGACTTTTTATCTGTCTTTTCTACTGTTTCAAAACACAAAAAATTGAATTTAATACAAGATATTCCATATACTCCAAGTATAATAAAGTAAAATGGTACAACACCCATATGAAAATTAGCAAGTAACACAGGTATAACGCTTAAATACACAATATACCTACTATTTCCACTTTTCTTGTATTTTTCAAGAAAAATAATTTCTAGTATGAACAAAATAAAACTTATCATTTGAGCCCTTACCGCAATATAACCACTAAGTATAATCATTTGTAATATAAACAAAATAACAGCTGTAATCCTATTTTTACTAATTAAATTGTTTAAATACAGAAGTAGCCCCGCCATAATACATGCCAAAAAGATTTCTAATGCATATAATCCAGCAAAACCGCTAACATTATACACTAAGTATATAACAACATCTGTCAAGAAATGATGTGCTATATAATTTAAATTTTCATGTATTGAAAAATAATCTAACCCGAATATCCCGTCTCTAACGAGCCTTTCACCTACCTTTATACTCCAAAATGTATCGTTTTGCATTTCTTTCGGGCATAAAGTGATTACAAATACAATAAAAACTACAGCAGTTATTATATTAAATATAACTTTTAATCTATTTTTCTTCTCTTCCATAATCAGCATTGCCTTTCTCATCAATTATATACTCTGGTCTATGCCTAGCTTCATCGTAAATTCTTGCAATATATTCTGACATTATCCATATTGACATAAATTGCAATCCAGATAAAAATGTTATTGTTACCATTATAGATGCCCAGCCAGGAGTCAAATGATTTAAATTAAACACATATGAAACCAATGTATACACAAGAAGTAAAAACGATATAATAATAGCAAATATCCCTATTACTCCTATTATTTTAAGTGGTTTAGTAGAAAAATTTATAATTCCGTCCAAGGCCAGTTTCACCATCTTACCTAACGGATATTTCGTTTTTCCAGCAGCACGTTCTTGCCTTTCATATTCTAGTGGTGTTTGTCTAAACCCAACCCAACTTACTAACCCTCTCATAAATTTATTATGTTCTGGCAATTCGTTTAAACAATCAACTACTTTTCTATCAATTAACCTAAAATCTCCTGTATCACATGGAATATTTACGTCAGATAACTTATTTAGCAACCTATAAAAAGCCTTTGCACTCAACAATTTAAACTTTGTCTCTCCTTTTCTAGACTTTCTAACAGCATAAACAACTTCATTACCATCCGCCCATCTTTTTACCATATCTGGTATAACTTCTGGAGGATCTTGCATATCCGCATCAATTATAATAATGGCATCACCAGATACATTCTTAAGCCCAGCAACAACTGCAGCTTGATGTCCAAAGTTCCTAGAAAAAGAAATATAGCCTGTCCTGCTATCGTTACTTGTTATACTCTTTAGTACTTCAAGTGTTTTGTCTTTACTTCCATCATTTACAAATAATATCTCGTAATCATAACCTTCAATATTCTTTAGCACTGATGTCAGTCTATTGTAACAAATATTAGCTACCTCTTCTTCATTGTACATCGGAACTATTACAGATAATTTTTTCATTTTTTTCTCCTTTAAAAATAAAATATGTTAATACTAAAATGGTCAATAGATACACGATTGAAAGTACTATCATATCAGAAGTATTTTTGCCAAATAGGTATATAGTATATGAGCAAACAGATATAACTTCAATGCTTGCCATCATCATCAAATTTATAATTTTTGTATCTTTGAATACTGTAAAACAAATTATACTTAATACCCCTGCTAAATATAAATATCTATCATGCATACATGGTAAAAAATATACACTTACCAAAACTGACCACAAAGAAATTAAAAGTACATTCTTTTTATCTAATATAATTTTCCTTTTAACTACACAAATATAAATAATCAAAAATATTGCAAAAGTTAATATAAGCATTGAAACAAATATCGCATTACTAGTTTTTTCAATATTTACATCACCAGTAAAATATATTAAGTGATATATATTAGAAATATTTTGTGATATGTATTCAATATATTCTCCTACTTGAGTACTGTATATCTTAAAAACACTAAATATACTATTACCACACACAATTGCAGGTAGAGATAAAATGAAGTTAGGTAATAACACCAACGGTGTATATAACACTTTCTTTCGTGCATCTTTTTGCCCTAAAAATATTAACGCAAAAACTGGCAGTACAAATATGGCTTGTAACTTAAATGATAGTGCCACTCCATATAGTAAAATGGATTTTATATATTTTTTATCTATTAAACAAGATAAAGACAATATTACAAACGTTGCATATATAGAATCACATTGTGCCCAAGCACTAGAATTTAACACAATTGTAGGCATGAATAAAACTAATACGTATGTAATAATCATACTTTTAACATTTTTGCCACAATACTTTGACACTAAAATCATACAGCTTAGTGCCAAAAATATATCGAATATAATAGACACAGCCTTTATCAAATAAAGAGAATTTATTGGAATATATGTAAGAAATGCTAGTATTTCAAGATATACTAAATTATAGTCTGAGCTTAAACTTAAGATTCCCTTTATTCCCCCATTTTCTTTTAAATGGTTAAACCAATCACTTAAAAACTTAACGTAGTCTGGGCTTTCAATATTTAAAAATGGTATTCTAACTATAATTGCAAATATAGTTATTACACCTAATATAATATACAATATTTTTCTATTATTACTTATATTTGATACGAGCGACTTGATATTTTGAATCTTTAAAAAATTGATTGTTAAATTTCCTATAAAATAGTTTAATATTATAACTATTATTGTTATTACAACATTTGACCAAAACTTATCAAGCCCCAGCCATTCCACTGCTATTACAAGCAATCCTAAATTAACAAGATAAGTTATAACTCTACCTATTATAAATCTAACATATTCTGAAGCTTTTTCTTTCTTACTATCTGCCTTTGAATCATATACATTAACCCTGGTAGATAAATATGCGAACGTAACCGCTAAAATCCAAGACATAGAGAAAGCTAAAACATAATGTAATTTCAAGACATCTAAAAACACCTTATACGTTACAAAAGATATTACCGTTGTAATCGCCCCAGAAATGCCGTAGTATATTAACTTCTTTCCTTTTTCAGAATTCAAATAATTCTTAATCTTATATTTCATTTTTCCCTCGCACAATACAATACTTCCACATTATATCATCTGAAATATAAGTTAGTCAACAAATTGATACACATGAACAAGAGCAATCCAAAACTAAACCTCTTTATATATTAACATTTATCTATTATTTTCTTAAAAAAAGTAATATCTGTAAGCCTCAATTAGTATACTTGTATTAAGAAAATATTTGGAGGTAATGTAATGAAGAGTGTAGACATATATGAAAGTATTGCGCGGAAGAACTGGTGGAGATATATATTTAGGTGTAGTTGGACCAGTAAGAACTGGTAAATCTACATTTATTAAAAATTTTATGGAAAAGTTAATTATTCCGTCAATAGATAGTCCATATAAACAAGACAGGGCTATTGATGAACTTCCTCAAAGTGCTGCTGGTAAAACTATAATGACAACCGAACCTAAATTTGTACCAAACGAATCTGTTGAGGTAACACTTCCTGGAAATGTGAAAATGAAAACAAGGCTTGTTGACTGTGTTGGTTATTTAGTAGACGAAGCTATGGGTCATATGGAAGACGACATGCCACGTATGGTAAAAACTCCTTGGTCAGATGAAAGTGTCCCTTTTGAAAAGGCTGCTGAAATAGGTACAAGAAAGGTAATAACAGACCACTCAACTATTGGAATTGTTGTTACAACTGATGGCAGTATAACAGATATATCTCGTGAAAGCTATGTACCAGCTGAAGAGCGTGTTGTAAACGAGCTAAAAGAATTAAAAAAGCCTTTTGTAATAGTTCTTAATTCTAAATATCCTGACTCCGACCAAGCTGAAAATCTAAGACAGGAATTGCAAGATAAATATTCTGTACCTGTAATAGCTTCAGATATACAAAATCTTTCAGAAAACGATATAACTAGTATATTTGAACGTGTTTTAGAAGAGTTCCCAGTAAGTGAAATAGGTTTTAAACTTCCACTTTGGTTTAACATGTTAGATTATAACTACCCACTAAAAACAGAAATAGTAGACACAATACGAGAAAGATTTAGTAAAGATTTCTCTATTCGCCAAATGAATGATGTTATAAAAGAAATACTAGATAACACTGATATCTTTAGCAATATATCTGTAGATAGCGCTAAAATGGAAGATGGTTCTGTAAAACTTATAATGGATATTAAACCAAATGTGTTCTTTAGGGTTTTAAGTGAAAAAACAAATATGGAAATTCATAATGAATGTGATGTATTTAGAGCCATAGATGATTATTCTAACATAAAGAAAGAATATGATAAGGTAAAAAATGCATTAGAAGAAGTACGTATTAAAGGATACGGAATAGTATCACCTCAAATAGATGAACTAACTTTAGAAGAACCAGAAATCGTTAAACAAGGCACTAAATATGGCGTAAAACTTAAAGCTTCTGCTCCATCTATTCATATGATAAGAGCAGATATTGAAACAGAAGTTTCACCTATAGTAGGAAGTGAAAAGCAATCAGAAGACTTAGTAAAATACTTGTTGTCCGAATTTGAAAATGACCCACAGCAAATATGGCACTCTAATATATTCGGCAAATCTTTACATGAACTTGTAAATGAAGGACTTCATAACAAATTATATAAAATGCCAGATGAAGCTCAAATGAAGCTTCAAGAAACTCTACAAAGAATTATAAACGAAGGCAGCAGTGGCTTAATTTGTATAATATTATAAATAACAATAACACCCTGGTGTAGAATTTGCCTCTCACCAGGGCGTATACATTTTAAATTAACCAAATACTTCTGTTCTTTCTAATTCCTTATCAACGTTATTGTTTACATATTTTTTAAACTCTTCATAAACAGGTTTTGCCCAGTCTTCACTAGCCATTACCATGAATATTACATTACCTCTACTTGTAATATATAACTTATCTGCAGAAACACAAATCCATTTTCCCATATTCAAATTTTCTAGCATTTCTTTTTTCATGCTCTCAATATCTGCACCATCTTTTACCTTAACCACAACAGCAGAATATGCTTGAGCATTCATAAGTGGCTCAGATACAACTAAGCTCTCTACATTTTCATTAGATTTTAATCCTGTATATCCAGAAACAGTAAGTGCATCTGTTGCATCTAATTCAGCCGTTTCTAATGATGGTAATTCATCTTTTAAATTTGCATAAATAGAATCAAACATTTTTAATATATCTTCTGAGTTTTCAAATTTAATTTGAGAGTCTTTATTACTCTTTTTTATTGCTAAAGCTCCCACAACAGCAAGTACAATAACGCATGCACATATTATAATTATTATAGATTGTTTTTTCATATATTTCCTCCTTATAATTATGAACTAAATATACCACATATATTCATTTAAGTAAAGAGAACAAACTGTGTGAAAAAATGTATATAACTTTTTAGTTAAGACTTTTCATCTATATCAATAATTTTATATTCGCGATTTCCTATTCCAAGTTCATGCGCTCTTTCAATAATGTGAATTGCATGTTTTTCTTTCATTCTATTGATTAAAGATTCCTTACCTGGATCATTGGAATTAATGATAGCATCATAACAACATTGATCAAGCGCTACTGGATCAATACTTGCAAATATTCCTATATCTTGCATTTCTGGTTCAGCAGGATTAGAAGCACAATCACAATCTATCGAAATCTTATTTGCAACATTTATATAAGCCATATTTTCGGGTTGAAATATTCAACAACAGCTTTATCTGCCTATGCCATACTTTCTAGGAACCCATCTCGATCATCTATTAGGCTCCACATTTCTTTTGTATTCTTAGTTCTACCTACAGAGTGAATCCAAGCTTTTCCATTGCTAGAGGCACACACCATACTCATATTTTTTAGTGCTCCTCCAAATCCGCCCATAGTGTGCCCTTTAAAATGTGATAACATTAACATAGAATCATAGTTTTTAATATGGCTTCCCACAATATTCTTATTTTGTAAATGTTCTCCCCCATTAACAGGAATTTCAATCTCACCTTCTTTATCCATAATATCACATGGAGCAATTTCTGTAAAGCCATGAGTTTTAATAGTTTTCCAGTGATCACGAGAACTCATTCTTTTACCTGAATATGCTGTATTACATTCTACAATTGTTCCATTTAATTTTTGAACTAAACCTTTAATTAAATTAGGTTCTAGAAAATTATGACCACCCATTTCTCCTGTAGATATTTTTACAGCTACTTTTCCTTTTAAATTTCGATTTAAAGCTTCATATATTTTAATAAGACCTTCTTCACTAATATTTCTTGTAAAATAAACTTTTGATTTTTCCATATTTACATTTCCTTTCTTATATTACTTCAATTTTAAGCCATCTTTGAAAGCATTTCCAACAACGCCACCTAAAACTCTATAGGTATTGCTTGTCATGTCAAAAGTAATTATTTCCATTTTCTCAACATCTATGTTTCCATTTTCATCTAAATAATCTTCATCTATTGAACAATTTACAACTGTACCAACTAGTTCTCCATCAATAAATGAATCTACCGTGCACTCTAGTGTTAAAGGATATTCTTGTATAATTGGTGCATCCACGTAGTTTGATTTTACAACATGCACACCAGACTTGGCTATCTTGTCTTCACGAAACCCTGATACTACTCCAAAATAATCAGATATTTCTTCAGTTTTCTTTGTTGCAAAACTCACAGTAAATGCTTTTTTAATTTCTAAATTTTCAGTTGTTTTATGTTTAGATAATGCAATATAAATTTTTCCGTAATCTTTTATTCCTCCCCATGCAGCATTCATTACATTTGCCTTTCCATCTTTATCATAAGTACCTATCATTAAAACTGGAAGTGGCAAAAAATTCATTTTGTTACCTAAATCTTTTCTCATACTTTCTTCCTCCTTAATTTTATTATTACGTAATATATACTTCGCTATAAGTCACGAGTCAATAATTTTTAAAAATTTTTATACTATTAACAAATATGTTTAAAATATAAAAAAAGAAGATCCACACCAATAAGTGTGAACCTTCTTTTAACATTCTGGGAAATTAGCCTACTTTAACAATGTAAACACTGTTTTCCGTAGTTACTTGGTAAATACTGTTTCCTATATAGGAAATACTTTTTACAGTACTTGTGCAGCATTCACCAAACCTTGGTCTGCCATTTGTAAGCTCCATTCTGTGGCAACAATATCTCTCACCAACTACAGGTAAATCTGAACCAAATGCCATATAGGTCTTTTCATTGGAAGAGATTTCATCGAACCACGCAGAATTAAACTCACCTTCTACACCATCAAGAGTGTAATCAGTCTGCCAACCCCGGTCTCTTGTAAGAACAACGTCATATTCCTTGCCCTCGACCAAATTTTTGGGACTGGAACAACCGTAATAACTACCTGTGCCACCATTGTAACGAACTCTTTTTGCCATGATTTTTTCCTCCTTGTGCAATCGCACATTTTTGTTGTCTGTTTTTAATCATTAAACAGTATAATAAATTCCCATACATAGATTATAACACACTTTACATAAAATTTCAAGTTTGCTTAATATATAGGCCTTTTATCACCATTCAATAATTACATTTAAAATTAAATATTGAATATAATATATAAATATTGTATAATATTTGTATGGGGACGCCAGGTTTTGACGGATTTCCTAAAACATGAATAGCGAGTAGTGGATGGTCGCTTTGGCCACTATAAAAAAGCGAAATTAAATTAAACGCTGATAATAGATTAGCAATGGCTGCCTAAGTTTTGGCGCCGTGTTTATATAATTTTTGCCGTAGGGATTATATAAGCATCGAATTATACGGCTAACAAAGTTGTTTTCGCTAATTGAACAATGGGTATAATATATTAGCTACTAATAACAAGTTTTGTAATTGTTATGAGTTATTAGGAAAATTTAAATAATTACTGCACTCGGAGAAGTTCATGTATATATGGATTTTCGGACATGAGTTCGATTCTCATCGTCTCCACCAATGTTCAACTTTCAATAAAAAATCAATTCTAGAAATGGAATTGATTTTTTTATTTGTTAATATTTTAATACTTCGTCACTAGCATAAATTGAAGAAAACAGCATTTTCATTAACACTAATTGCAATCTAAGTTTTAATGCCATATAAGTCCATAGTATCACCCTTTCAAAACCACGTCGGTTCATACCAACGGATGTTGAAAAAACTAATAAAAAATGATATAATTTTATGGTAATTTTTTTAATCTCATTTTACAGACAAATTATTATGCAATTTATATAAAATAATTATTTTAGGGAGGAATTACTCTATGAAAAATCCGTTAAACAGCGTTTTTAAATGGATTGTCGGCGGCGGTGTTCTTTGCGTTTTCCTTATCTTGCCAGAATTATGGATTTCAAAATTAATCACTCAAAATAAAAGTGGTACTTTTGAAACTTTCTTTACTACAATGTTTTTTCTCACGATTTGTGCTTATATGGTCATTTCAACAATAAAATTAGTACGATATAAAAAATGGTCTAAGCAGTATAATCAGGAAATATTTGAAAAAACAAAGAAAAAGCTAAATTCAAAATTTGTAACTGTATTGCTAAACAATCCTAATGATATCTGTGAAGAAAATTTTGACTGCCAAGCAAAAGTTGACAATGATGGAAAAATTGTTTGTAAAGTTTGTGTTGACTTTGAAACAAAATTTGATAACTACGAAGAATTTCTAAAATATTTTCACTTTAGTGAAGAATAGCAGCTGATTAACACAAAAAGAGTTTTTTATTCAAAAAAGAAAACTCTTTTTTATTTTTAACTATTAAATTAGCAATAAAAAATACAACCTCTATTTCATTTTAATGATGAATAAAGGTTGTTTTATATTACTTTGTTTTCTTTACTTCTATTACAAATGATTCATTTAAACACTCTAGTGAAATTCCACTCATTCCTGCCAATACATTCTTTATTAAATATATGTCAATATTGCTATTCATTCCGTCTGTTTTATTACTTAAAGATATGTACCAAGCATCAGCTGTACAATTAACAGCTATTACGATTTCGCTTTCTAAACTTGCTACAGATATCATTTTATTAGTTAGCTCGGATAATACAAATATAAGGTCCGAAATTCTTCCTGTCATATATTCTGAAGCACAATCTCCTAAGTTTTTAGTAAATTTAATTTTTTTAACCTTCATTTCGCTTGTAAGCAAATACTCAAGTATTTCTATAATATCTTCTAACTTAGTAGTTTGCGTATCTGAACTAGACTCACTCTGAAGTATCAAAGTAGATAAAGTCTTATCTATCTTCTTTAGGCACATTTTATTTCCTTGATATAATGTGTTTAATTGTTCTATAAGTTCTTTGTCTTTTTTGTTATCACTTGACTCAATCAATATTTTAGTAGCTTCAATTCCAGCACCAATAGACAAAACTGGGGCTTTTAACTCTTCTGCTATTCCTTTAACAAGGCTACCTATTGCCTTTGCCCTATATTCAGATAAATATACTTTAGTTTGTTGGTCAAATATTCTAATAGCAGACATTACTTGTAAAAGCAACTTATCTGGTCCGTCAGATTTATCATGGTAATTTTGTATATCTAATCTCTGAAGTGTTTCTTCAGGTGGTTGTTGACCAGAAAAACCAGTTTGCAATATTATTATAATTTTACTATTAAACTCCCTTATTTTGTTTATTACGTCTTCACCTGTAAGACCTGGCATATAATAATCTAGTAAAACTATCTGTATGTTTCCCTCTTTAACCTTATCTATAGCATCAACTCCACTTGTAGCTACATCTATTTTATATCCTTTACTCTTTAAGAAAAACGCTGTTACTTGAAGGTAATCTACGTCATCATCTACCAAAAGTATTTTTACATTTTCTTTTAGCTCATTAAAGTTATCCATATAACACCTCTTACACTATCATACACATAATATATCATAAGTAAAAAAATTGTCAAGAAAAAAACTTGGAAAAGCGTTTTTCATCCTTTCCAAGTTTTAAAATATCTGTTATATTTCAAATTTATCTTTAAAGAATTCATCTAATTTATCTATTTCAACTCTTACTTGTTCCATTGTATCTCTATCACGTATAGTTACTGCATTATCTTCTAATGTATCAAAATCTACAGTTATACAATATGGAGTACCAATTTCATCTTGACGGCGGTATCTTTTGCCAATACTTCCAGTCTCATCATATTCACAATTAAACTTCATTCTTAATGTATCATAAAGCTCACCTGCTTTATCTGAAAGCTTTTTAGATAGAGGAAGAACTGCTACCTTTACAGGAGCTATCTTTGGATTTAAATGTAATACTACTCTTGTATCTCCTTCGCCAACAACTTCCTCATCATAAGCATCACATAAAACAGTTAAGAATATTCTATCTACTCCAACTGCAGGTTCTACGCAATATGGAACAAATTTTTCATTTGTTTCTGGATCTAAATATGTAAGATCTTCTTTAGATGCTTCCATATGACGTGACAAATCATAATCTGTTCTATCTGCTATGCCCCAAAGTTCTCCCCAACCAAATGGGAATAAGTATTCTATATCTGTTGTTCCTTTGCTATAAAAGCTTAACTCTTCTTTAGAGTGTTCTCTCATTCTTAAATTCTCTTCTTTTATACCAATTCCAATTAACCAATTCTTACAAAATTCTTTCCAATACTCGTACCACTCTAAATCTGTTCCTGGCTTGCAGAAAAACTCTAGCTCCATTTGTTCAAATTCTCTTGTTCTAAATATGAAGTTTCCTGGAGTTATTTCGTTTCTAAAAGAACGTCCCATCTGTCCTATTCCCAAAGGTAGTTTCCTTCTTGTAGTTCTTTGAACATTTTTAAAGTTTACAAACATTCCTTGTGCTGTTTCTGGTCTTAAGTATACTTCAGATTTTGCATCTTCTGTTACACCCATAAATGTCTTAAACATTAGATTAAACTTACGTATATCTGTAAAATTATGTTTTCCACAATTAGGACAAGCAATATTGTTTTCTTTTATATAGTTTACAAGTTGTTCGCTTGACCAACCATCAAGGCCACTAATATCTTTTCCAGATTTAAAGCCCCATTCTTCAATAAGTTTATCTGCTCTATGTCTTGTTTTGCACTCTTTACAATCTATTAAAGGATCGGAGAAACCTCCAACATGTCCTGTTGTAACCCAAACTTGCGGATTCATTATAATGGCAGCATCAATTCCAACATTATATTTTGATTCTTTTATAAATTTCTTCCACCACATATCTTTTATGTTTTTCTTCATTTCAGAACCAATTGGGCCATAATCCCAAGAGTTTGAAAGTCCTCCATAAATTTCAGAGCCTGGATATACAAATCCTCTATTTTTACAAAGTGCTACTATTTTGTCCATTGACTTTTCCATAAAACATCTCCCCTAATTCATATTATAACTTTTCTAATTTTTTTGCATTTTTCCTTTGTTCATCTATGTTGGTAAAATTACTAAGTTCTGCAACAAAATCATAACCATAATTATCGCCTTGTAGCACACTTTTGTCATTAGATTTTACAACATTTTCTTTTAACTTCTTTACATGTTTATTTCTTTTATTCACAAAATATCACCTAGATATATTATGAATCACATGTTAAAACAAATACAAAATTTACTCTTCTGGTATGAAATTTTGTTCGTCTGCCATGTTTTCTCCAACTAATATATTTATTCTTTTTTCAGCATTATCTAATATATCATTACATTCTTTAGATAAAGCTATTCCTTGTTCAAAAACTTTTATTGAATCTTCTAGACTTAATTCACCTTTTTCTAAAGATTGTACTGCTTTTTCTAATTCTTTTACATTTTCTTCAAAACTTTTCATAGTTTTTTCTCCTTTTTCTATTCGGCTATAGCCTTAATCTCTCCATCTGTAACCTTTATTCTTAACTTATCCCCAGATGCCACATCATTTATGCTTTTTACACACTTGTTATCCACATTAACAACTACAGAATACCCTCTTACCATTGTCTTTAGCGGGCTATATGAATCAAGCAAAGAAACTTGCTTTTCTAAATTTAGTCTGTACTCTTTCATCATGTGACTAACTTTTGTTTCTATTCTACGTCCAAAATTATCTACAATAATTCTATCTCTAGCTATTATATTTCTTGGTGTCTTCTCAAGTCTTGATGATTTAGTTTGTTCTAAATATTGTCTTCTTCTTGCAATAAAGTTTCCTATAGCTGTATTTAATCTTAAACTATATGAATTAAGCTTTTGTTTTAACTCAAATTCAGACGGATACACAAGTTCAGCAGCTGCAGATGGCGTTGGCGCACGCAAATCTGACACAAAATCACAAATGGTAAAGTCTGTCTCATGACCTACTGCAGATACTATAGGTATCCTTGACATGTATATCTCACGTGCTAAATTTTCATCGTTGAAACCAAATAAGTCCTCAAATGAGCCTCCTCCACGTGCAATTATTATACAGTCTATATCATCTCTTTTATTAAGAGTCCTAATTCCATTTATTACAGTGCTAGCTACATTTTCTCCTTGCACAGCTGCAGGATATACTAAAAGATTAACGTGACTAAATCTACGTGTACTTACATTTATAATATCTCTTATTACTGCACCCGTTGGAGAAGTAATAACTCCCACTCTTTTTGGTAAAAACGGAATCTGCTTTTTATGAGCTGTGTCAAACAAGCCTTCACGCTCTAATTTTTGTTTTAATTCCTCGTATTTTTCATATAGGGCACCTATTCCAGCTTGAGTCATATTCCTTACATACAATTGGTAAGTACCACCGACTTCGTATACGCTTACTGCTCCTTTAATAATTACACTATCGCCATCTTTTGGTCTAAACTTTAAAGACATGGCCGCACTTCTAAACATTATACATTTAATAGTTGAAGCCTCGTCTTTTAATGTAAAATATAAATGTCCAGAAGAATGAGCCTTAAAGTTAGTTATTTCTCCTTGGACAGTTATATTAGATAAAAATGTATCTTTATCAAAGACCATCTTAATATATTTATTTATATTGGATACAGAATATATCTTGTCTTCCACTAGTTTTTCTCCTTTGCAATTTCTCTTAATACTCCATTTACGAAAGTATATGATTCGTCATTGCCGTATTTTTTAGCTAACTCCACAGCTTCGTTTATAGCAACTTTATATGGAGTGTCTGTGTAAATTATTTCATATATTGCAAGTCTTAAGATAGCTAAATCTATCTTAAATATTCTTGCTATTGTCCAATTTTTTAATTTAGACAATATTTGTTCATCTATTTTATCCAAATTTTCTTCTACACCAGATGTTAACGCTTCAAAAAAAACTTTATCTTCGCCTTCTAATGTAGTTAATTCCTCTTCATAAGAGTCAAGAATACTATCTATTACGTTATTGGTATCTTCTTTTCCGTAAGACATTGCATAAACGTATTTAAAAGCCATGTCTCTTACTTTTCTTCTACTCATCTTCTTTATCCTCATTTTCCTTATTATATTTATCTAAATTTTCATCTATTTTTCTACTTATGTATGATTCATCTTCTTGTATTCTTTTTCCTACGTAAATTGCAAGCCATACTAAGCCTAGCACAACTACAATTTCTATTAGCTTTGGAATCCAACCTAGATAAGTCACTACTAATACCACTGCTACGCCTATTATAGAATACCTATTTTTAATTAGAAAATCTAAAAAACTAGTTTTTTTCAAATCCTATCACTCCTAGCTTTTATTGCTCCTTTGCCTGTGCTAATTCGTATATTCCTTTTATTTTTACATTTACATTATGTACTTCAACAGTCGTTTGTTTTAAAACTGTTTCTTTTATGTCTTTTTGTAATTTATCTGTTATATCTGAAATCACAGTATCTTGCAATACATAAGCAAATACTTCTACATCAATACCAGCTTCAGTCATCTTAACAGAAACTCTATTTGTTCTAAGTGAACCATATTTTTTTGATACATTTAAAACTATATTTTCAAATGTTTGATTAGAAATATGAACACTTCCAACTGCAAGCGGAAGTACTACTCCACCTTTTACATCTTGAGTTAAACAATCACTTACAATAATACTAAATATTCCTAGTAATCCTAATAATATAAATACTGCAAAAGAGATTATAACTCTTACTTTAGTTGCTCCTAAGAAAGCTAAGCCCTTTACAACGCAGCTTGCATCCAATATATTTGTTATAGAAAGTAATACCACTGCTGATACTGCAACTACTAATAAAGAAAATATTATTATCATTACCCTTAAAAACTTCTTCATAACCGTTCCTCCAAACTTATACGTAGATATTATATCATAAAAAATAGAAAAAACAACCAAAATCACTTGTTATTATTTTTTATGATATAAAACTTTGAAAGGCATCCTTACTAGATGCCTTTTAAATTATTATTTTTTCATTTCTTCATATCTTTTTATCTTCATAGTTGTTGTTTTTACAAAGTCTTCTTTCTTTATTTCAAGCTCTTTTACCCACTTATATGGTACAAGTGTATGGTTTATTTCTTTTATTTCTTGCCAAATAAGCTCATGAAGCTCATCATCACTTGGAATATTATCGCCAAATTTTTCTTCCAAATAAGCTTCATCTAATGTTACTTTAACTGCTATTATTTGTTCATTTTTATCTTTAGGGTCAGGCTTTGCATAAACCATTGATTCATTTACATAACCTATTTTGTTTATTAAAGTTTCTATTTCTTCAGGATATACATTCTTTCCATTCCCTGTTATTATTAGGTTTTTAGAGCGACCTGTTAAATATAAAAAGCCATCTTTATCAAAATAACCAAGGTCACCTGAATGGAACCAACCATCAGTGATAGCTTTTTCCGTTTCTTCTTTATTTTTGTAATAACCTTGTGTTACATTTTCTCCTTTAATAAATACTTCACCTATTCCCTCTTCGTTTGGCTCATTTATTTTTATCTCACAACAAGAAGCTGCAATTCCAACTGAAGCTACTTTTCTATTATCAAAAGGAACAAGGGCAGCCAAAGGAGACGTTTCTGTCAAGCCATAACCTTGTACAAAAAGTATTCCAAAGTCTTCTATTCTTTTACCTATAGCAGGATCTATTGGAGCTGCTGCAGAAACAATAAGCCTCACTCTTCCACCTAATGCTGCATGGACATCTTTTAGTAATTCTTTCTTCATTTTCCATCCAAGAGAACCCAACATATTTGTAGCTTTAATAACGTAATCAACTAATTTTGTTTTTCCTTTTTTATCTATCTCTCTATTTATTTTCTTTACTAAATTTTCTATTAAAGCTGGAACAACAAGCATAACTGTAGGTTTAGTTTCTTTCAAATCATTTGCAATAGATTTTAGGCCACCTGCGTAAGCAATAGATAATCCGTTATATATTGGTATCATCATACCTATACTTGATTCATAAGAGTGATGAAGTGGTAAAACAGAGAAAAATCTATCACCATCGTACAAATGTACTATCTTTATAGCCGCATGTAAATTACTCATAATATTTCTATTAGTAAGCATTACACCCTTAGCCTCTTGTGTAGTACCAGATGTAAATAAAAGAATTCTGAACTCTTCTGGATCTATTTTTATATCTAAATATCTTTTACTATCCATACCTTTTCCACATTCTATTAATTCATCTATAGTGTGGTTTTCTTCGTCTATATTTACAGGTGTCTTATCCTCTGTTGGATACAATTCTATGAAATATTTTAGGTTTGTATCTGCTTTTTTTACTTCTTCTATTACTTCTCTTTTTCTTGGTGAATAAAAGATAGCTTTAGCTTCAGAACGTCTAACCAAGTTTTCAATTTCATTGCTAGGCAATTCTTTATCTATTGGAACAACAATGCCTGCTCCACACGCTACTGAAAAATATGATACAGCCCACTCGTAGCTGTTTTCTCCTATTACAGCTATTCTTTCCCCTTCAAGTCCTAATTTTTCAACCAAAGCTGTACCTAAAGCTATTACATCTTCTCCAAATTCTTTATATGTTATATTTCTAAACTCTTTATGTCCTGGCCTTTTTTCTAAAAAACCTACTTCATTTGCATATTTATCTATACTACCCAAAAACAATTCTTTTATAGTAGTATAATTTTGTGGCATTTTACACTTTTCCATACAATATCCTCCATATAATTGTTACTTGGTGCTAATTATATTATATAAATATGTTTAATGTCAACTAAAATACGTAATATTTAAACAAACTTTGTGACTATTAAATATACAGAAAGCAAAAGTAAAATAATATAAAAATTACCAAAGACTTATTTTTTAATTCAAGTCCTTAGTAATTCTAATTATTTAGCATCTTGTTTAACAATTTTTTCTTTTTTGTACACGAAAATCCTTTTTAAATATCCAGTTTCAAACATAATAGAAAATACATTTTTATATATTACCATTACTACTGGCCCAATTATTAAGCCAAGTAATCCAAATATTTTAAAACCAACATACATAGCAATCAATGTAACAAATGGGTGTATCCCTAAATTATCACTAACAATTTTAGGTTCTATAAGCTGCCTTACTATTGTAATTATAATATATGCTACCATAAGTCCAACACCTAGCCCAATATCTCCCGTAACTGCCGCATATATTGCCCATGGTATTAAAACTGTTCCTGTTCCAAGTATAGGAAGAGCGTCAACTATAGCAACAACAACTGCTAATGTTAATGGATATGGCTGTTTTAATATAATAAACGAAATGAACAACTCAATAAAAGTTATACATATCAATATACACTGAGATTTCAAATATTTTCCTAAAGTTTTGAAACATCCCATCATAACATTAGAAATCTTTTTATATGTTTTATTAGGCAAAAGCTCTTCTGCATACCTAGATATGGTTCTTCTGTCTGTTACTAAAAACAATGTTGCTAAAAAAGTAACTACTACATATATCATAATATCTGGCAGTGCTAATACAAAATCTACCACACCTTTTAATATATTTCCTGCAACTTTTGTAACATTATCTAATAATTCAAGACCAGTTTTATATATACTATTAGAAACTGTTTCTGGCAAATCTGAAATCATCTTTGTCAAATCTTTATACATTCCTGTGTAATTTTCCTTTAATTGATCGTATACACTAGGAAGTTTGGTACTTAAAGATATTGCTTCTCTTATTAAACTAGATACAATTAAGTAAGCTAAAATTGCAATTATTAAATAAACTAAAACAACCAAAGCTGTAGCTACGGCTTTCCTTGGAGCTTTTGTTTTCTTTACTATAAAATTTATACTTCTTTCTAGGACAATTGCAAATATTATAGCTACTAAAAACGGCCAAAAATACACACTCAAAAATATTGCTCCTAAAACAGTCGCACAAATAAGTAATAAACCAATTACATTAATCGCTGTTTTTTTGTAATCTACCACGTTAATCCTACCTTTCTACTTCGTTAATATCTATCCTTACTACCATATACTCATATTCATCAGGAACTTCATACACATGGATGTTATTTTCATTTATTTTTTCGTTAAGTGAAATAGTAACTCCTTTTAATGTTAAAGTTCCACTTCTTGTTATAACAGGATAATTAGCCTTTACATATTCTACCCTTTCTTTGCTTTTTAACAAGCCAGTAATTAAAGATACAAATGAATTATATGTTCTATCTGTAAGCTTTTCCTTTTCATAGATTATATATACTAAATCGCCTGAATAGCTAACTGTTTTTTCTAAAACAATACCTGGTTTTTCTATTATTTTGCTCTGCAATTTGTACTTTAATACATCCGCAACGCTTTCTATATCTGAGATTTTAATATATACATCTTCACCGTTAGCTAAGTTAAACTTTTTGTTGGTTTTCATACTAAACCTTGTAACACCATTTTGACTTATTAGTTGATATCCATCTTCTTGCAGTTTTTTGTCCGCTATAATATCTGGAATAAGGGAATATATTGCATTTTCCTCACTTTGAGCATTTAACCTTGCTGCTTGTAAAAATACAGCTTTTATTGCTTCACTAATAAAGGTTGGCGATACACTACCTTCTTGTATAACAGTAGATAATATTCCATTTTCCAAATGAAATTCTATAGTTTCTACATTTTCTCCAGCTGATTCTTCATTTTCAGATGGCTCAACTTTTTTTGTAAATGTTATTTTTTTACCTTCAAGAGTTTTTTGTATATTTTCATCTTCAAAAACAATACTTGAATATAATTCTTTGATATACCTTTCATCTTTGCTTAAGAAAGCTGGCAAACCAAACTTCCAAACATATACTGCGCCTACAACTACTATACATATTATTAACACTATTAAAAACTTAATCCAATTTTTCATATGTTACCTCTTAATTCTTATTAGATTATATATTTTACCAAACTCTATGTCAACTATACAATAAGAAGAAATGGCATTATATACCATTTCTTCTTAAATTAGTCATTATCTAGTTAAAATCATTTGATGCTCTACTGTCTGTATCGTACAAAATTACTGTTCCTTTTATCTTGTTATATGTTGTGTTGTCTATTTTCCATGTACCTTTTTCAAGTTTCAAGGTTGTAGAATAACTGCTTCCTGGTTTTGACATTCCGAGGTATCCTTCATAATCCCACTGACTTGTATTAGTTTTGTTATTATATGAATTTTTACCGTACACTAAATCCACACCTGTTGGTTCATGTGCTTGAATATCAAATACTACACCAATATAACCATCTGTTAAAGGTTTATTTATGTCGTAGTTACCGTTATTATCTACTTTTACAGCTATAGTAGAATTTGGAAGTTTATATTCTCCATAATATGTGATTGCAGCATCGTTTATAGATACAGTTGTTGTTTGTGAGTAAGTTAACTTCAAATCTGTAAGTGAACCTAACGTTACAACTTTAGAATTTAAGTTTCTTACATCCGTTTGTACCAAAGACCTATAACCATCGTTCGGTGTAAATTGTATCTTATAGTTATCACTACCTGAACCGACCTTTACATACTGCCCTTGGCTATTCTTGTAGAACAAATATATTCCGCCTTTTCCTTCTGTATAGAAATTCTTACCGTCTTTAGATACATAGTAAAAGCTTGGATATATTTCAACATACTTTTTACTATTTTCAGCACCAGATACTTTAAAATCAAAACTAAATCTATATCCCATCTTAGGAGCTGAAATATATGATGTGTTAGTATTTTTATATGGTCCTAAAGGCAATATTCTACTAGGCGATGTTCCAATTTCGTCTTCAGTTCTACCAATAATCTGATTATATTTTAATGGATTTTTAGTATTCCATTTGTTTAATCCAGCATAATATGCAATTCCAGAATGTTGGTTAACAAAACTACTAGACAAATTATTTCTAAATACATCTTTCCAATCTATATCCTTTAAGTCTGTTACTCTAAAGTCATATATTCTATTTACAATTATAAGTGTTCCACCTTTACCATCAGTACCAACATTATCCGCATAATAACTAAGCTTTCCGCCGCCTTCATCTCCACATGCGTTATTAAGTGTATTCTTCAAATCCGAATTTTTTAAATCATTCAAACTAGTGTTAATATACTTCAATAGCAACTTTGTCCAGCTTTCATTAGTATTTACAGCAGTGGCAATTACATAGTAATTATATGTTTGATCTGTTACACTTTCACCCTGAACTGTATTTAGGTACGGTACAGCTGTGATACTGTCTCCATATATTGGGCCTATCCATTCATTTGCTTCATATGAACCATGTGACCTACTATATCCTTCTGAACCTATGTAGTTCGCATTAGTTACTGCAAATTCAAACTTAATATATACAGTATGTTTATACCTTGAAGTAAAATTACTTGGTTGATTTGTATAACTCTTATCCTTTGGAAAATTAAAGTTTACTGTAAATGTAGAGTTGGCCTGTATAACATCCGTATTGCTATAATTGTTTTTCTTAGTCTGGTCTATTATATCTATATCTTGGTTAACCGTTGTTTCAATTTTTAGTGGAGTATATACATTAAATTCTTCACTATTTTTTTGTGTTACACCATAGCTTTTTGAGAATTTTGAATTAGAGTTAACATCAAATATATGCTCTGTTATAACCTTGTTTTCCTTATCTTCCTCAATTGTATAATACATATTGTCTGATACAGTTGAACTCTTTCCTACTCTATTTGAAGTATCAATACTGTAATCTGTTCTACCAGCTAAAATTCTTGTTCCATTTAACCTTGTAATTGGTATTTTATATGTATTGTTACTATAATAATCTTTTCCTATACCATTCTTTGAATTTTCAATCCAAGAAGCAGGTATACCATTTGTATAATAATTCTTTTGTCCACTTGTTAGAGTCTGTCTTGAAGCAACAAGATCAATCATTTCACCATATCTGCCACTTAAAGCTATCGTATTATCACTTTTTAACTCATATGTGTGAGATACAACTGTCATTAAATCCACATCGCCAAGTTTAGCATTACCACTAGAATAATCAAATTTAACATCTAAACCTATAAGTTTAGAAACACCTTCAACATCTAATTTCTTATACTTATTCCATAGATTTTCTTGAATGTAATATGCTTCATCAAAGTGTTGAATTGCTCTTTTCTCTGCATCATACGCCTTTATTAAATTGCTTAAAGCTGTATTATATACGCCTTTTGCTGTATCCATAGCACTTTCTGCTCGGTTCATAGCAGCTAAAGCTGCAGCACAGTTTGAATCATCTGAACAAGATAACGTTATAATAGAACAAGATTCTTCCCCAGTTTCTTCATTAGTAGTACATACTATATCCGTCTTCTTCCTACTAGCCTCTGCCTTATTGTACCTTTCAACAGCAGCGTTATATTCACTTACAGCTCTTCTATAATCCTCTCTTGCTGAATTCAAATTTTCTATACATCTATTTGTGTACTGTTTTCTATCTATCAAATCTTGTTCTTCTAACACATCATTTCCTGTATCTATATAACCAAAAATTTTACTATCCAAGAGACTGATTGATATATCTACGCTACCATCTAGCGTTATTTTCCTATACGCATTGCTTAAATCTGTCTTTATATACGTGTCTATAGATTGATCTTTTTGAGTGTATGTTTTTGTCTCCTTCTTTCCTCCATACAAATCATACCAAATTGTTCTTCCATACTTATTTTCATAAAAATCTATTGGGTTAACATTTGGAATAATATAATTTGTTTTAAAGCTTGTTACTAAGTAGTTTTTCCAGTTATTTGTATCTGTATAGGATATCTTAGAATTTGCACTTGCATTAAGAGTCAACTCAGAAGTCTTAACTGGTGTTATTCTAGAAACCTTCTCATTAAATAGTGGTTCTCCTTTTGTATTAGCCATTCCAGAACTATATATTTCCGCCACTTTATACTTATATATCAACAACTCTTGTATTGCGTAATACGATAAAGAATATGGAACTTCTATTGTCCACGTCTTTACATTTGGCTTTGGTCCAAAGTTTATAGTCAAATTTATTTTTACTTTGTGACTGCTACTCTTTGTGTCTTTTTGTTCTACATTTATACCTGCTAAGACATACGTTGGTGTGTTTTTTATTCCTACATATATATCATTTGTGTTATCCCTTGCATTCGTTGGTACAGAGTATAAATTGCCTTCACATGTTCTGTCTGTAGGGTTGGTACTTAAAACTGTTAGCGTTCCCGGAACATCAGGATTTGGCTTGCTCTCTGGCTTTTTAGTTATTGTAGCTTTTCGTGTATAGTAAAATGTAATAGTTACTTCATCTGTTTCGGTCTCTTTAGCAGTAGCTATACAGCTTTCTTCTTTACTATTTCTTATTATTCTTTCTGAACCGTTTTTTGTTAACTTAAGCTCATATCCTACGTATTCATATGTTTCTGTATTTACATTTTCTGCTTCTACATCATAAGCTGCATTTACAGTATATTTTTCTTCATTTGTGTTTCCATTGAACTGTACCACACTATGATTTTGATTTTCTGGATGTATTAAATCTATTTGTTTATTTCCTTCAATAGTAACACAACTTCCCTCACCTGTTTGTAATATTCCATCATTATCTTTACAAACTTTATTTATTACGTTTACATCTTTAACATCCATTTCGTAAAATAAGTTAATTATGATTTCATCCGTATCATCTGGAATATCAAAAATAGGATCCCCTTGTTTTTTTGCCTTATACTTATTTTCAAAATATGTACTACTGCCATTTAATATTTCTATTTTTGTAAGTGTATCTTCTATATATCCAACATAACTATATCCATAGTCAAGATTAGTCAATTTATTTACTTTATACTTAGTATTTGCATTTGGTGCTATTATTTCATATTGTAACATGTTTTCTTGTATAGTTGTTTTATCAACTAATAATTTACTTTTTGTTACACTTCCAGTTAAGGTTTTATCACTATTTAAATACAAACTATTTATATCGTAAAAACTAGAACTATTATTTCCTGCTGTTAAAGTTTCTACCGCTCTTTCTTCTGACTCTAGCAACCTATATGTTATGTGTTTTTTACTGTCTTTATCCACAGCAATATGATTTACTACTATTTTCTTATTGTGTCTAACATCAGTTGGCAAAACTAATTTATTATCCCAAAGGTTTAATCCAGAACCCAAACCATCGTTATCTCTTCCTAACGTTCCTGCAGACCATCCATTACCATAAAAATCTCTTACCTTTGAATACAAGAACGAAGCAGGTGTTAACATATAGAATTTCGTGCTAGCACTATCACTCCATATAGCGTTTGTTGCTGGAATTGCACTAACATACACATTACAATTTTGATTACCTTGATCTTGACAATTATTATAATAATCTAATAATTGTTGTGTAACTGTAGGTTCTAAATACACATCTTCTATATAATACGAATTAGTTACACTGTCATTTGAACTTGGCATTTTATTTGCTAAATTAGCGTCTGTCGTATATAACATTGCCCTTATAGTTTTAAATGGTACAACACCACTTACTGAGAACTGTGCAACAGAATTATTAAAAGGTCTTACCCAAAGGTATCCCTTATTATCAGGGTCAGCAATATAATTAAAAAGTAATGGAAATACTTTGCTAGCTCCAACTGAACTTATTGTGTTTGCATTATAATTATCAAAAGATTCCTTATTTAGATATGACATAATTGCTCGAGGAGTACCTGAGTTATTGCTATATGCATAAAACATTGGTGTTGGTACATGACTATCTGAATCACTATATTTTTTGTCATCAACAGTTGCATTTTTTACATGCGTTATTCTTCCTTCAGCGTAACCTGTATCAACCCATTTTTTAACAGCTGCTGGATCAGAGCTCAAAAAAGCGTTCTGAGATTCTGAATCATTAGAATCAGATTGCAAAAACCTAGCATAACCAAAAGGGGAATTAGATGAAGTTCCATATACGCCTATTTCACCTTTGGTAAATATAAGATCCTTAGCCTTATATGTTTGCCAAGTTGGCTCGGCAGAATCAACAAAGCTTGCTTTCCAATCATTATATTTGTCAAAAATGTTAAGTGTACTTGTGTGCGGTCTAGCTATAGTTCTATATATAAGAGCACTTTCATTTGTGTCATACTTTATTATTGTCTGATAAACAGAGCCCACCGCCAGTACGCTTTTAAGCATGCAAACAAAAAGCATAAACATAGCAATCGATGTTAAAAACTTTCCTTTTAGTTTCATACATTTACCCCCGTATAATTATCGTTAAATATTTAACGTTTTGTTCATATCAATTTTTCTTCTTTTACAGCTACTTCTTGCCTTATTATATAGCAAACAAATAGTAGTGTCAACGCAATTTCATCACATATTTAGTATTTATTTTAATTTGTTTTTTATCACTATTTTTCTTGTCGACTTTTGTCGAAAAAATTAAAATTTAAATTTGTTTGTTGACATAATTTGGTATTGGTGATAGAATGTTAGCGAAGTTTATTTTATCTCAATTATAATTAAAAGGAGATTTTATTATGAAAAAATTACTTTCTTTACTTCTCGTTGCTTGTATAATGGCAACGTCAGTACCAAATGTTTTTGCAGTGCAAGCAAAACAATCACAAGAAGCTAACACAAATGTTAATGTACAAGAAGAAAACATTGATCCGTATACCCCATTGAATTCAAACTTCAAAAAGGTAGCAACTATTTCACCAGATGATGAAATCTTTGAAAAACTAAACATTGCTGATTGGTGTAAAGAAGATTTCATTCACCTTTATGAAATAGGTTTTAGCGAAATTAAATCACCTTATTACATTGGCAAAAGCAATAGTGATGGTAGTATAACACGTACAGCATACTATAATACTAAAATAGAATATAAAGACATCATTAACTTTGCATACAAATTTCTTATCACGTATAATAACCAGCCAGATAACTCAGCAGACAGCTGGTCATCAAAATTAAACTACTTGCAAAAAGAAGGCATTATCACAAAAGAAGAACATATTCTTTTGAATGATGATAAAATACCTGAAAGCGCATCCACAGCAGACTTTTTTATTAATATCAATCCATACATGTATCGCAAACAAATTCAAATTATTCTTACCCGTCTTTTTAAAGTAGTAAATGTAGGTGAACCTATAAACTCGCTAAGTAGAATCGTAGATGTAGACAATTCTGCACCAGACACTATAAACTTTGATGGTGTGCTTGAACTGTTTAATTTGGGGATTTTTGCTGGTAATGAGTATGGAATGTTTAATCCTTATGGCGAAATTTCACTTAACGAATACATAACCGTACTTGCCAGAATTTGTTTCCCTAACAGACGTATACACATTAACAAAGACGAGTATGAAAGAAAGTTAGAAAAGAATGGCGCAACGGTTGAAACGTACAACACAATTGCACCTGAATGGAGTGCCCGAATAAGAGAACTTGTTAACTTTGACTATCTGTATTTAGTTCCGCATCCAGCTGACAGATACATGACAGCTAAAGAGATGTTGTACATAATTTACCAAGTTTCAGTTGCTAAAGCTCCTGCTTTTGCAGAACCAGAAAAAAAATTGCTGGATCCAAATTCTGAGGAATGCTTGAAAGAATATGAAAAATTCATTTCTAGAAAAACTAATAGTGATGCTTACTTTTCAAGGAATTATGAAAAGTTTGAGAAAGACGCATCAAAAAAGAATTTAGCACTTGTTCTTGCAACAGAAGCAATCCATTCCTTTAAAGTACCTCCAATATGTAAAACGGCTATTAAAACTGAACTTACGAAAGGATTAAGTGACGAATATATTTATTATTTAAATTATGCCATCAATTTTGGCTTAATTGAAAATAATGCTGAAGATTTTAATTCTTCTCAGATTACCCAAGCAGAATTCGAAAAAATGCTCATAAAATATGCAATGCAATTTTCAACTTTCGTACCTACAAATAACAGAAGACAAGGAAGTGAAAGATTAAACTTAGTAACTGATCCTGCTCTTTTGCCTAAAAATGCAGACGTATTTCCTTACATTTTGGATGTTGCTCCAAAAGAAGTATACGAATGTTTTGAGACTCTTCCTTACACCAAACATGTAGAAGGCACAGATGACCAGGAGACTGCTGTTGATCCTATATATACGTATAAGATGAATAGGTTTACTTACAATTCATTGTACTATATAGAAAAATACTTTGATGTAATTTTAAATATAGACTATCGTACAATAAACCTCGAAGATTTTTTGTATGATCTTAGACCGTATGTATATTATGATCTCAAGTCTTCTAACACAGATGAAATAACTCATGAGAAAACCTATCTATATCTTGATACTGTGAAGAAGTACATTGAATATGTGAAGGAGAACAAAATAATAATGAAAGGAAAAGCTACTTTGGTTTTACCTTTTGCATTCCGCAGACAACCTTTTCTAGTTCGTACAAAATTAGAGCTAGACGTGATAAGTTCTGAAGTTGAAAGTCCCAAATTGTTTTTCTCAAGATACTTATTCTATGTAATGGGTACTCAAAACTCGTCAGTTCGCTATTGCGATGTTTACGTGGCAATGGGCTACGACCAAATTACGAGAATTTGTAACACATTGATGTAACAAAAAAAGTGTCCTAGAATAAATTTCTAGGGCACTTTTACTTTACTGTTATTGCATTTTCTGAATCTTTTACAATGCACTGCATCGTTCCTATTTCATTAAACAATCTAAACGCTTTAGAATACTGCGTAGGAGACACTGCAATATCTGTGTATACACTTACCTTATTTTTATTATATGTAACTCCCTTATCCCAAAGTAACAAATTTTGATTTGTTTTTGATTCTACAACTTCAAAATCTATTTTGCATCTTACGTAATGTATCATTCCATTTGAATATACAATAGGTAGCTGTGGCGTAACTTTTCCGGATAAAACAATACTGTTTTCTTTTACATACTCAACGTATTTTTCTATTGTTTCCTTATATTGATAATTATCTCCCACCTTTGAATTTATATTATATGCAACATATGGATTTATCTTTTCAATAAGAGTATCTACATCTATTGTTCTATAATCCACATTTAAAATAGTATTAAAATAATTAACCAAATTTCTCTCTGTATCATCGTACTTTTCATGATATATATAATACGTTTCTTTAGGGTTAACACTTATACTTGACTGCATTTCAGGCATTTCTATTTCATATATCTCAGTCGGAATACTATCTATAACATAAGGATATATATCTGAATTCTTAGGAAGTTTATCTTTAGCAGTTACTAGAGATGCTACTGTATCACTTACATTTATATTTTTATAATATACCATTGAGTACTTCTCTGAAGCAATAATTAACATCTTGTTTAACTCGCCTTTAATCATACCCTCTTTTTTCACATCACTAAGACTGTTTTTCAATATTCCTAAACTTATAGCCTTATCTATCACATCTAATTCATCTTGGCTAAAGTTTTTTCTATATTTTTCATTTAAAGGTTCTGTTATTTCAATTTGCTTCAAATATACTCTCTCTATCCCTTGTATAATCATTTTAGCAACTTGTAATTTTGAAGCCTTTTTACCTAAAGTTATATTTCCAGCTTCAGATATTGGAATAGACTTTGCAAATTCTATCCAAGCTTCATTAACAGACAATTTGTCCTTATCTTCAGTAAATATATTGTTTTTTGCACTATCTTTGTTAGTTTTATTATATAGCACGCCAGATACCATTTTTGCAATTTCATCTGACAATACTGCCTCGGTAGATTTTGCTTCTTCATTATCATACAACTTATCGTATCCATACCAAACCATCTTATCCGTATAATATGAGTACATATTAGTTATAACTATATTTCTAACTAAAAATATAATTCCAACTATTATAGCTACAGCAATAATACCTAATGCTATTAAATCTCTTTTATTTAGTTTTCTTGATATAGTCCTTACTCTTTTTTTAGAAGATTTAGCCGGATTCTTTTTTATTACCTTCTGTTTCATCTCTTTTTTATTCAATGTGACATTACCTCTCATTTTCTTAAGTTATTATATAGTAAACAAAAATTAGTGTCAACAAAATTTACAATTAAGGTTTACAAACAAAACATGGTTTGTATCCATTTGCTGCAGCCTCTTCTTTGTTATAAAAAAAACTAGGAATTATTCTATCTATTTTTTTGTTTTCAACATATTCCAAATACGTAGTATAAATCGGACAATCTTCTCTTGAGTGATAATAGTGATATTCACCTATAGCTGCATATTCATCGCTTTCTATATTACCCATAGTATTTGTCAAATAATATTTCTTTGCAACAGTCAAATCTGTAGCACTATATGCACTGTAGTTTAGATATCTATTTCCAAGAGAAATTCCTTGAACCACAGCAACCATTCCAACTCCATCTACAGTTTCGTACCAGTCTGCATCTGATTCTATTCCAAACGTAAAGTTATATTTAACTCCTGCTTTTCTTGCATAGTAATTATGCGCATTAACTGCATAAGATAGTTCCTGCATACAAATTTTAGCTATTACTTCTTTACGCATTTCAAGCAATTTTTCTGAGACTTCTTTCACAACTTCAGATAATTTACTAGAAATTATTCCTCCTCGTAAACTATACAAGTATCTACTCTCACCAACTAGCCAATCATTATTTAAAGAATCTGTTAAGTAAAATGAATTTTTATACTCTATATTTTGACTAGTTGATATATCTGTAAGTTTTCCGCTTTTTATTTCATAAACCTTTAAATACACATAATCATCTTGTGTAAATGTTACTTGGTATATTAAGTTTGCATTTGCTTTTGATATGTCAGAATCCTTAGTATATTCCTTCATCTCATATTTATAATTTCCTGATACATCTGCAGTTTTTTCTATGTAATACATATATGTAAAATACTTTTTAGGTTTCAATACATATGCCGTATTTCCACTTGAATCTTCTTCAGCAGAATATATATATATTCCATCATAATCTATTACGGCTAAAGCTGGAATATATGATTTTAGTGCCAATTCAGAGCCAGCATTTCCCTTTATTCCTAAATTATTGTATAAAGAAGTAAAAAATGTATCAACTGCAATATCAGCATTTATACTTATTTTGTTGTTTACAATTCCAGAATAACCATAATCTATTTTACTATCATCGTTTTCTACTTTCTTCATTGCATCAGTGGCATCTGTTACAGCTGAAGTAATTAGATTTTTGTAATACATCTCTTCTCTTTCTGCTCTCACAACAAAAGAAGTATTTACATATACAATTATTACTATTGGTAGTAACACTACCGCAAAAATTAACGCTAAATCTGTTAATCTCATTTTTTACCTCCTTCCTTTATTTTATATATAGCACTTTTGTATACATTGCTAAATTGTTACGTGCCAAGTTTATTACTGTCTGTAACTTAATAGTTGGTTTATAATAACTCTCATTTTCATTTATTCTAATCATTTCACCATTAGAGTTATACTTATCCGAAGTGCTCGAATAATTGACTTTCATAGCAGTTTCTACGTTTTCACCTTGTATATTAGCTAAAACTACATACCCAGAAGATGTTCTGGTAACCATCATCCTTGAATTTCTTAATACCAGCCTTAGTTGCCAATCATACATAACAGAAGAAAAGAACATATTCCCTAAAAAGCCATTTCTACCTACTTCTGTCCTTTTTGAATCACTCCATACTTTATAAAAGTTTGACTCAGCCGAAGCTCTAGATACGTTCACACTTTTTACAACAGATGAAAAATAAAATCCACCATATTTTCTTATGCTTTCTGTAATTTTTTCTTTCGTAACGTCAGAATCATAATAGCTTGGATATTCGTTACCTTGCATATCTATATATTCAACACTGGCATCTTCCCACAAAAATATTTCATCATATCCATATGCATCATTTCTACGAAAACAAAATCCAGGTTTATCATTTTTTTCAACATACCAACTGTGCTCTGGAACATTTATGTGACTTCTAAATTTAGCAGTTTTTATGCTGCCATCAGTATTTGCAAAATTTACATTAACTGTTGCTTTCTCAGGTCTTCCCGCCAATTTACAAGATACTGTTACTTTATATGAAGGGTTATTACCTGAGGTAACTTCCACATTTTTTATGTCATAATCAACTAAAGAATCTTTTCCTTCAACAGAAATGTAAAGCAATCCCAAATCTTTTAAGTCATTAAAGAATTTTAACACTCCATAATTATTGATTTTTCTGTAACTTCCTGCATTAAATCTTATTGTGAATAAATTATTTACTACTACTTCTTTTGCACTGTTCTCAGGACTTGCTTTAATACTTATACACTTAATGTCAGACTCTACTAGTCTCCACACTACTACGCTAGATACAGACTTAACTTCAAGTGTTTCATTTAAATCTACATACGTATCAGCGTACGCTATCAATTGTAATTCATACTCTTTTTTGCCTATTATGCTAGTATTTTCAAATTCTACAGTTGGAGTAATTTCAACCCAATACTCTTGTAAACTTGGAGCATTTGTTGCTTTGTCTATTTTAATCTCAAAGTTTTCAGTTTTATACTCTTTACTGCTTCTTATGTTTACATCGTCTACAATGTTTTTACCATTTTCAGTTAGTATTAACTTTTTAATTTCTTCACTATCTCTTAATGTTATTTTAAAGTATACTTTTTCCTTGCTTTTTAGTGCTGTAGTTAGAACTTCTGTGGTTTCTTTACTTAAATATGGTCCTGTAATTTCCATATTTGATGCCAAGTCTCTTCTTTTAAAAGTTAACTCCTCAGTTGTTCCCTCTGATGAAGCTGCACCAGTAGTTCCTGTACCTAAATTAGACTCTATAACTATATATGCTGTCGTTTTCCAAGCTCCACTTCCGATTCTTATATTTGATATCTTTATAGTTCCTTCTATATTGTCATTAACAAACTTTAAGTCATCAACACTAACTTCATATGAATAAATATAATTTCCTCTCAAATTAACCTTTTTCTTTATTTCTTCTCTTATATATTCAATGTTTTCTGAAAATGCTCTTGAATCAATAAATATATCTCCTATTTTAGCAAAATTATGCATCTTAAAGTTAACTTTAATAGGATTGTTGATATCTTCTTCTACATTTATATTTCTAACACAATACTGCATTTGGTAAGTTCCAGCTTCTTGATCATAACATCTCTTAAACTCTTTTCCTGTGCTATCTGTTACCTCACTAAAAGTAATGTAAGGTGTATATGATGAATTAAACACTGTCTTAGCAAACGTATTTCCAGAAGTTTTTAAAATCTTTCCGCCATATCCAATATTTATTACTTTCCTTGGAATTCTTGAATTCAAGAAAAAGTTATACATAAGACTTGCTGTAGTTATATTTGTGTTATACACCTTTATGTAAAACTCGTCCCCTTCTTCAAGACTTACTACTTTAGAATTTTTCAACTCATTTTCAACAAAACTATTATAATATATAGCTGTATCTTCAACCCAAACAGGGTTTTCCTTAGTATATTTATTAACATCTTTTATTAGTATTTTTTTATGACATTCCAATTCTACTTTATATGTGTTTCTAGTATTAGATAAACCTGTCAAATAATCTGTATATTCTTGTTCAGTAAAATATCCTTTAGTTCTAACACTATCTACAAACTCTGTAGTAAGTGTTAAAACTTTGTTGTATGAAATACTATCTTGCCTAGTTAACAAACTAAACAAAGGAAATACTATAAGAAGCAATACTGCAAATATAGCTGCAAATATGATACTAATATTGTCTCTCACTTACTACCTCCTAATTTATTTTTTCAAAAATATATACATACTTTTCTCCGGATTTTCCATCATACCTTAAATGATAATCTGAATCTAGTCTATCTTTTGTAAAAGCAACAACGTTTCCTACTTCTTCATACTTATCGCCTATCTTCAATTTTAAAATCATTTTATTTCTAATATTAGCTGTAGGTGAATTATATTCAGCAATTTCTGCTAATACTTGTTCTCCTGTATATATTCTTTCATTAGTTTCACCATATAGAGGCATTAAACTAGATGTTGTATTTGTTTTTATAACTGTATTTGCTGCATTAGATATGTTAAGTACAGTCGACATTAGCATAATTGCACATGTTAATGCAATAATCAAAATAAATACATTAACTCCTATCAAAAGAGCTTGTTCACCAGAAGACTCCATCGCTACCTCCTATTTTTCAGAAAATATTATCCTTATTATATTGTTATCTTCTATCACTGACACATCAAACATCTTTTCATACCCTAAAGTTCCTTCTTCTATACTAGTGTTAAGTTCATTTAAAAGTCCTGCATTACTCCCAGCATAGTTTATATCTTCACCTTTAAAGCCAACTCCAATTCTAATTTGGCTATCTGTTTCATATTTTCTAAGTGTATTCATTAAATTAAGTGCATTTAGTGAGGCTCCTGAATACATTGAATAAACATTATCAAACTGAGATGCAATTGATGTATTAGTATTTTCAGTTGCGTTATATATATCAGCAATTGTAGTAAAAACTAGGATAAGTGATCCTACGATTATAAGAGTTACAAATATTCCTATTCCAATAACAAATGCCTTACTTGTCGTGTAATCCATATACAACTCACCTCATTTTACACTACCAATTTGCATTAGTTTATCATATAAAATATTGCCACGCAACAGAAGTTAATGCTTTGTTACAATAATATTACATTTTTGTAATATTAACATCAATTATATTTGTTACATCAAGATTTTTATGTACTTTGCACATACACAAATTGCAATTGTTATCTTGAAAATAGGACACTTGTGTAATATAATATTGTAAATTTAAAGTTAAAGGGGTAATAGTTATGTTAGACATAAAATTTGTTAGAGAAAATCCAGAAATAGTAAAAGAAAATATTAAGAAAAAATTTCAAGATCATAAGCTTCACTTGGTTGATGAAGTAATCGAGTTAGATAAAGAGCTTCGCTCATTAAAGCAAACAGGAGATGAGCTTAGAACTCGTCGTAATAGCATAAGCCAAGAAATAGGATTGCTTATGAGAAATAAGGAACTAGATAAAGCTAACTCTAAAAAACAAGAAGTTGTAAAAATAAACGAAGACCTTAACTCTATTGAGTCAAAAGAAGCAACTGTTTCTCAAACTCTTAAAGAAAAAATGATGATAATACCAAACATAATAGATGCATCTGTTCCTATAGGAAAAGATGACAGTCAAAATGTAGAAAATGAGAAATTCGGTGAGCCTGTTGTACCAGATTATGAAATTCCTTATCACGCAGACATACTAAATACATTTGATGGACTAGATAAAGAAAGTGCTGGCAGAACAAGTGGAAATGGTTTTTACTATCTTATGGGAGATATTGCTCGTATTCATTCATCAATGTTAAGTTATGCTAGAGATTTTATGATTAGCAAAGGTTTCACATATTGCGTGCCTCCTTTCATGATAAGAAGTGACGTTGTAAACGGTGTTATGAGCTTTGAAGAAATGGACGCAATGATGTATAAAATAGAGGGTGAAGATTTATTTTTAATCGGAACAAGCGAACACTCTATGATAGGAAAATTTAAAGGTCAAACTATAGATGAGACTCGTCTTCCTCTTGCCCTTACATCATACTCTCCATGCTTTAGAAAAGAAGTTGGTGCACACGGTCTAGAAGAGCGTGGAATTTACAGAGTACACCAATTTGAAAAACAAGAAATGGTAGTACTTTGCCGTCCTGAAGAAGCAATGGACTGGTACAATAAAATGTGGAGCTATACAGTAGAATTTTTCAGAAGTCTTGATGTACCTGTAAGAACACTTGAATGTTGTAGTGGAGATTTAGCAGATTTAAAAGTTAAGTCTTGCGATGTTGAAGCTTGGTCACCAAGACAGAAAAAATATTTTGAAGTTGGAAGTTGTTCAACACTTGGTGATGCGCAAGCAAGAAGATTAGGAATACGTGCTCGTTCTGAAGAAAAAGGTAACTACTTCTTAACTACATTAAATAACACAGTTCTTGCAACACCTCGTGGACTTATAGCATTTATTGAAAACAACTATAATGAAGATGGAAGTATATCTATTCCAGTTGCTTTAAGACCATATATGGGTGGAATAGAAAAAATAGTGCCAAAGAATAAAAAAGGATAATTTATGGAATATTTAAAAAATGTAAAATTTATTAAGTCAGCTTTTGATAAGTCAGCTATTATTCGTGATGACTTACCAATTATAGCAATAGCTGGTAAATCTAATGTAGGTAAATCCTCGTTTATAAACAGCTTAACAAACAACAAAAATACAGCAAAAGTAGGAGCAACACCAGGTAAGACAAAAAGTTTAAACTACTTTTTAGTAGACAACTCATATTATATTGTAGACTTACCAGGTTATGGTTACTCTACTATGTCTCAAAAAGAAAAAGAGAATATAAACGCTCTTACAAATTACTTTTTAGAGTATAACAAAAACATTCGTCATATCATTTTACTTATAGACATAAGACATCTGCCATCTAAGGAAGACAGACAAATGTACGACTGGCTTGCCTCATCAGGGCATAACTTTACAGTAATTTTAAACAAATCAGACAAATTATCTGTATCAAAACAAAACACTGCCGTAAAAGATATTACAAAAGCTTTGTTTTCAGATAAAGAACTTATCTCATTTTCTTCTGAAAGCAAGCAAAATTTAGATAAGGTTTTAAATATTATAAAAGATACGGTAAAATAGCCGTATCTTTTTAATACACATATTCATCATTTATTCTTTGAATATTCAAAACATTTATTTTAGAATCTTTATACTCTATGTTATATATATTCATTCCACAAGTAGCAAACCTAAGTTTTGAAGTTTCTTCATAATTTAATGATTCAATATATTTTGTTATAAGCTTAACCGTATTTGCATGACCTACTACAAGGATAGTTTTATCTTCGTTTTCTGGTATAAATACCTTTTCTTTTAGAAAAGACAACACTCTTGTTTCAACATCAATTATGCTTTCTGACCTTGGAAGTAAAAGTTTATCTTTAGGTATTCCTAACTTTTTACTATACTCTGTAAGCTGTTTATTGTATCTTTCATCATCTATAGGTATAAGCCTATTATTAAGCCTATCCGCTGAAGTAGATAAAGTATTATAACTTGAGATCTTATACGCATTTTCTCTTTCCATACCCTGGAATGCGCCATAATGTCTTTCATTTAACCTTATGTCTTGTTCAACTTTAATATTTTGCCCTAATGCTTTTATAACAATATTTGCAGTATCATAAGTTCTAGAAAGATATGAAGAAAAAGCCACATCTATTTTTTCAACCTTTAAGAGCTGAGCTTTCTGCCAGGCTTTTTTCTTTCCTTCATCAGTAAGTTCTAAATCTAACCAACCATTTATTATATTATCTTTCAAACCAACACAATCACTATGTCTCATTATAATTAGTTTCATTACAACACCTATATTATACTATCTACAAATTCTTTTGCGTCAAACTTTTTAATATCTTCTATTTTTTCTCCTATACCTATATACTTAATAGGAATGTTTAGTTCATTTATAATACTAAACACTACTCCACCTTTTGCTGTAGAATCAAGCTTAGTTAAAATTATGCCATCAACGCTTGTCCTGTCATAAAAAGCTTTAGCCTGCTCTACTGCATTTTGGCCAGTTGTTGCATCAATTACCATCAAAACTTCTTTTTCGCAATCCACAACATTTTTATCTACAGTTCTCTTTATCTTTTCTATTTCATCCATAAGATTCTTTTTGTTGTGCAATCTTCCTGCAGTATCACAAATAAGTACATCATAGTTTTTTTCAGAGAAAGCCTTAGAACCATCGAATATTACTGATGCTGGATCAGCATTATCTTTTCCAGAAATACATTCAACTCCTGCAACTTCAGACCAAATCTCTAATTGTTCACGTGCCCCTGCTCTAAAAGTATCCCCTGCAACAAGCATAACCTTTTTTCCCATCTTTTTATATATATTAGAAAGTTTTGCAATGGATGTAGTTTTTCCTACTCCATTTACACCTACAACTAATATTACTTTTTTTGAAAAATCTTCTTTTACAGATTCATTTTCTTTTTCAAGTATTGATGTAAGCTCTTCTTTTAGCAAAGCCTTTACGGCCTCATCAGATGTATCGTCTGCTTTTTTTAACTTTTTACGCATGCTATCGCAAATCTCAGTTGCAGTTTTTACACCCACATCTGCTAATATAAGAGTTTCTTCTATTTGTTCTACTATTTCTTCTACGTCAGTACTAGATTTAAATATGCTAGACAAGCTTTTACTAAATGCCTCTTTAATTTTTGAAAATATCATAAAAACTCCTTAATTCAATTTTACTCCACATTTTGTACAGAAGTTTACTTCTGGTCCAAATTCAGTACCACACTCTGGGCAAACTTTAACAATAGGAGCCTCATCCTCTTTTTCCTCACTTGCTACTTTTATTTTCTTTTGTTTTTCTCCACATGTTGGACAGAATTTACTGTCTAGAGGTATAGTTTCTCCACACCCAGCACATTTTCTCAAGTTCTTATTTTGAAGTCCTTTAGTTTCAAGAGTATCTATCTCTTTAAACATTTTTTCTATCTTCTTGCACTCTTTCTCAAAACCTTCAACAACAATACCTTCTTCATAAGATTTATATATTCTCTTTCCAAAGTCACTGTACATCAAAGCAATTTCTTCTTCAATCTCACTTATTTGCATTTTTAGTTTTGCATTTTTTATCATTTGATTAGATTTGTCTGCTACCGTTTTATACGTGCTTGCAGCAACATCTCCTACTTTTTTACTTACATCTTTTACTTTATCCGTAAATTCCATAATTAAAACCTCCTATTTACATGTATAATCTATCACAAAAGCATATATTTTTCAACCTTATTTTACATATATATTGTATTCAAAATTAAAACTTTAATGACAAAACGAATATATTATAAAACTACAAAGTTGTGAACTTTATTCACAAAGTTTTATTTGTTATGTGTTTCTTAAAATGTTTCATTAGTTACTTAACAACTTGGCTTTTTTTGAATATTATATATTATATAAGGAGAAAAACTATGCCAAAAATTTTAATATATAACAGTGACACAAACAAAATTGAAACATACGACAGAAATACAACTGAACCAATGCCATATTCTACTGGCAGAAGTTTAACAGTTGGAGAATTTATGGGAAGTTCTAACTCTAATCTTATATGGACCAGCAAACAGTTTATGCAAAAATGGAATAAATTGCGTTTAGCCTGGGGTAAACCAATATATGTAGGTTATGCTTTTAAAAGAATTTGGCAAGGCGGACACGCAGGAATGTCACAACATTATGCCGGTATGGCAATAGATATGGGTCAAACAATGACAAATGCTGAAAGAAACAAACTACGTAACCTTGCAATAGATTTAGGCATATTTGGCTATGTTGAACCAGCTTCTCTTACACCAACCTGGGTGCATGTAGATGGCAGAACAGGCACACCTGCATGTCCTACTGGAGGTTACCCTCTAATTAAACAAGGTAGCCGAGGTGTATATGTAATGGTTTTGCAAGATGCATTAACTTACATAGGTTATAACCTTGGAAATATAGACGGAATATTTGGGGCTAAAACAAAAGCGGCAGTTCAAAGATTTCAAAAAGCTAATGGTTTATCCCAAGACGGAATTGTTGGTTGCAACACTTGGAGAAAACTTACAAACAAATTTTAAGAGGGACAAATTGAAGTCCCTCTTTAAATATTTTTTATAAACTATCTTACATTTACAATTTACTGAATATATATATTTTTCAAATTCTTTAAAGTAATCATATTTTCTATCAAGTCCATTATAGCATAAATAATCATAACTATGCCTATTGTGCTTATTATTGCATTTGCTCTAAAAGTAATATATACACCACAAATTAATATAAGTACTGCAAAGATTATTGTATATGTCCAAGCAGGTGAATTAACTTTTTTTAGATAAAGTGACAATTGTACTCTCAATATTGCATTATATATTATCCAAATTCCAATAACTACTCTAAATAGAGATGCAACCTCTCTTCCAAAAACCATCACAACTATACCCATCACTATACCGATAATTCCAAAAAACAAATCATACTCAAAAACAACAAAATCTGTTTTTAATTTAAAATAGTTGAATAATTTTAGTACTCCAAATGCAACAATTATAATTCCTATAACATTAACTATTATGCTAAGCGTTACATTAGGTTTAAATGTAAGCATAAGACCAAGCAAAATAAATGCAATAGATACAAATACATTTGCTATAGTAGCTTTCTTAAATCTTTCCATATAAATCACCTATATTGAAATTTCCTTTCGTATATATTATAATTGTTTTTGACAAAATTTACAATAAAAATATGAGGTGAAATTATGGGAACATTAAATTATATCATAGATTTATTTTTATTATTCCTCACATATTCAATAATTGGGTGGATGATAGAAGTAACTTTCGTTAGTCTAAGTAGTAAAAAATTCATAAACAGAGGATTTCTAATAGGCCCATATTGCCCAATTTATGGTTGTGGTGGACTAGCTATTTCCCTTTTGCTTAAAAATTACACATCCGACTATATAGTAACATTTGTACTATCATCAGTTATTGCATCTGTTATTGAATATATTACAAGTTTTCTAATGGAAAAACTATTTAAAGCTAGATGGTGGGACTATTCTAAAAAGAAATTTAATATTAATGGAAGAGTTTGTCTTATAAATTCAATATTTTTTGGCATTATTGGAACTATTATGTTGTGTTTCCTAACTCCTAAATTTACAGAGTGGATAGGTCTAATACCACAAAATATTAAATACATCATATCTTCTATTCTTGCCGTTATATTTATAACAGATAATATAATTTCATTTAATATAATATCTTCAATTAAACATTTAGCAGTAGAAGTTAAAAAGGACAGCACTGTAGAAATAACAAAGAAAGTAAAAGAAGTATTACTTGCACGTCGTGGTTTATTTGGACGTCTTGTTAAAGCCTTCCCTAGCCTTAAATGTACAATAGAAGAAAAACGCCAAGAAATGAAAAAAAGACGTGATGAATTTATATTAAGGACAAAGCAATCTATCTCAAATTCCAAGAATAAAATAGAGCAAAGTATAGAAGAAACTAAAAAAAGATTTACAATTAAAAAATAATATAAAAACAAACTAAAGCTGACCACATCTAATGGTCAGCTTTTAAAAATATATTATATAATTACTTATTCTTGAGCATCTTCTACTTCTTCGCCTTTAAACTCTTCAAATTTAGAAACAGATACTTCATACGCTACTCTTGTCTCAACTGTTCCGTCTTCATACTTTTTCTCATATTCTCTTGCTTGAATTCTTCCTTCAAGTCTTACATTTGTGCCAATTCCTAAACTTTGACAGAATTTTGCGTTTCTACCCCAAAGTATACATGGTATATAGTCAGATTTGTTATATGCTCTATTTACTGCAACTAAAACATCAGCAATATCACGTCCAAGAGGCGTTTTTCTATATATAGGTGGTTTACAAATACAACCTATTAAAACAAGCTCATTTACAGTCTTAATTTTCTCGTCTAAATCTTCTGTTGTAATTTCTTTTACGAAGACAGAAAGAATAAGTTTACTTTTACCACTATCTAGAACTTGATTATATGATCTATATTGTCCTTCAACTAAAACTAATTTTCCAATAGAAAAATCTTGTGTATCTATTAGTCTTTCAGATATTATTACTGGAATTCTATCTTTAACTCCACTAAGTCTATCTATCTCCATAAAGAATTTAAAAAACTTTTCTCCGTATATTTCGTGGCTAAGTTCTAGTTCAGACGCCACAACTCCTCCTAATTTAACAAAGTTATTCTCACTATATGATTCCATGTTTATTATTTCCTCCTTATGTGCTCTAATAATTCTTATGTTTCGTTCCATAAAATAATTCCTAGCAATTTTGATTATAACATAAAATAATAAAATTGTAAAGTGTTTATGTCAATTTTGATTGTCGCTATAACGATATATCCTATAAATTTAATATTTTAATGTTTAACAAATTATATTTTCTTGCAATAAACCATACTGCTATCTTTTATGCAAACATATCCACTTGGTGTTTTTGCCCATACATCTTTGCCGTTTTGTATAATACTATATGCAGTAAATACAGTATTTTCCTTATACACAGCATAAGCGTAAGGATTACTTACAGTAGCATTTCTTTTACCATCAGAAGTTAATTCACTAACCTTTTTTACTCTATAGTTTAAGCCTGCTCCATCCCTTACTTTCATTGCATACATGCATATATAATTTCCTGTAGAATAATCTTCTCTGGCATTAGAAAAAACATGTCCGACATAATTAGTAGGGTTTATTTTATTATTATTTGTATCTCTAACCTCAAAATGAAGATGTGCACCAAACGAGTAGCCTGTATTTCCCATATACCCTATAACTTGACCTTTTTTTACACTTTGTCCAACACTTACTGGTATTGAACCATAACGTATATGAGCATACAGTGTATACATACCATTATTATGCCTAATTTTTACGTAATTACCATAAATATTTGCTTTTCTTGTACTACCATATTTTTTATCACCTGATGTATTTTCATTACAGTTTTTTTCTACACCTACTACCACACCATCACTATGCGCCACGATATAATCTAAAGTATAATTTGCTCCAACTAAATCTATTCCTCCATGACTTACATAGTATGGATTAGATACTTCGCATTTGCCAGATTTTAGTACTTTGCATTGTTCACTCATATAATCTATACATCCTCCTCATAAATTTCCTCTACCTCTTCTGTAGATTTTTTCATTACTTCTTCAGCTTCATATTCTTGTACATTTTCTTCTTCCATAAAAATCCCCCTCTATACATTTTATGCAAAAAAAGAAAAGAGGTACTTCCTCTTTCCTAAATTATATAAATTTAAAACAATAGATTTAAACAAATATATAACAACCTGATTATGTTTTTAATCTGTCATTATTTAATGTAAAGCGCAACACGAAAACCGATTTGACTAATTGCACAAAGTACTCCATTATCTGTCAGTATTGATACAGTATTTCCAAACCTTACACTAGGATTTTCTGCATAATAAGGTATATCATAAGAGCCTCCTCTTGTCATACGACGAATATGTGTTTCATCATCCCAAGCAGTTTTTTCCATTGTCCATTCTTGTACATTTCCTGCTAAGTCATATATATTCTTAGCTTTCCAAGCCTCATTTTTTCCACTTGTATAAAGTACACTATCTGCTGAGCCATCAGTAATTAAATGGTTTCCCCAAGGCCCTGAGTTTACTATATCGTGGTCCTTATCAGATACATAATTTAGTGCTGCATCCCACTGCACTCCATAGCACAATGTAGATACTACTGATGTACTTCCTTTATACATATTTTTAGATAGCTCTATCGCTCCTGATACATTTGCTACGCCATCTATAGTTGTAGCAGACGTATCATTCATAGCAGCTCCCCATGGCACGTAATTATATATATATGATTCCTTTTTACTTACCACCTTATGTGCGACAGTAGGTGCTGTTCTTGCAGCAGTTGCATCACCATCACCTGCTTCAAAGCGCGCTATATAAAAGCCACCATATTTTTGTACTGATTGCATCATCGCATTATACTCTTCCACTTCTGTTGCATATCCATCTGTATATGGCTCTGCATATCTGGACTCTAACGCACCTGTCATTTTATATATACCAGAACCTGTTGATGTTTCTTCTGCTTCTCCTCTTACAAACTTAGAAAAATCATCTACTGGTATCCATACAAATTGGTTTCCAACGCATGTATAATCTACACCCTTATTTTCATCTGTGGAATCATCAGATATTACTAGTCCTGTATCTTTTGTTCCGCCTACATAATAAAAATCTGTTGGAATGATTACACCTTCTTTTACTAATTGCCCATTTCTTTTTTCTATTACTTCTTTTTTTACACTATCCCATTCAAGTGTTGTACTTCCTATTGTTTGTGACTCTGGATTTTTCCCTAGCATTCCATCTGCTAACATAAGAGCCTTCATCTCTTCTACTTGCTGTGCTTCTGTTTTCTTTACAGCATCATTTGCCTGGCTTATTATATTTGTATTAGACAATGTTATTATTACTGTTGCAGCTAGTATTGCCATAACAATTATGGTTATTACAAGTACAATAAGTGATATTGCATTTTTCTTTTTCATTTTTCATATTTCTCCTCTTTCTTTTTAAATAAAGGTTTCAAAACAAATGCATGCAAAAAGGCCTATGATTTACACACGCATTTTAACGTATGCAAAGCATAGGCCAATATAACTTGTCCTTGAAAATAACTATTTAGAAGGCTTTTTTGCCCCCCCCCCATTTACATTATTTTCCATTAGTCTCATTTGTTTTCTCCTTTATTTTTATACATTTTATACCAAAATCTTTCACTTTTCAAGTGTATTTTCCCAATTTTTAATACTAATGCAAAAAGAAAAGAGGTACTTCCTCTTTCCTAAATTATATTTATTTTCTAAATAATACTTTTAATTAACATTGCTGATAGATACAATAATGCGTGATGTAGTGGGAAAAATACATAATAGAACATCTTTTGCTTTTTACTCTGACTTTTCTTTTCTCCGTTATATAACAGTATTGGAATTACGGAGGCTAGTGCCCATATATTAACATTACAAAATACAATTACAATCAATATGCAAAGTGCTATAAGCCCTTTATATATTCTATCTATGGTTAATTCATCTACCGTATTTATAACTATCCCCTTAAAAGAAAAGCTAGGTTTACTCTTTGTAATAAGCACCGTTATTCTAAATCTCTCTACGGCATACAAAAGCATAGCCAAAATTGGCACTGTAACTCCATAGTCTATATTTACAAATACATATACAGACATTATTGCTATACCTAATATGATCCTAATTATAATATTCTGTTTTTTGGTATATTTACTTAAAATTATTGGTTCATGTACTATTTTTAGTAATAATAACGCTAATACGAAAGAAAACAAAATATTACCAAATGTATAAACTTGAATCGCATAATCCGGATAAAATTTAACATTTACATATCCAAGTATACTAATAAGTACTTGAGTTATAACTGCACATATTCCTACTCTTATAACGTATTTCTTAAAGTTTTTAGTTTTGAAAAATCCTTGTACAAGTAAAAATACAAACAAAGGCATGGCTATTCTTCCAAATCCCCTCATTACGTCCTGTACAGTTTCCGGAATATACCAATAAAAGTATACCGCGATATGGTCAACTAACATAGCAACCAGAGCTATAATTTTTAATGTATTTGCAAAAATCCCATAAGTTTTTATTTGCCTATAAATATTTCCCATACACTCACCTATATTACACAAGATTTGCAAGTATAAACCAAAGGTTACCTGCTACTAGCAAAACATATATAAGACAAATCGTAAGTCCTTGTTTTTTGCCATATATTCCAGATAGCATAAACAATTCCAGCAACAAAAAAGCTAACTGTACATATATAACATTTATGCTCTTTCCATAAATTTCAACGCTATCTACTATATAAAAATACATAACAATATTTAATACTAACATAATCATAAAAAGTAAACTTAATATTAATTTTAAATTTTTACCAAATTTCAATGCACTTCACCCCTTATATGCGAACAATAGATTTATTTTTCTTTTAACTTCAGAAAGTATAAAATCTTCTCCATGTCCTGGAAAACATTTGACATCATCAAAAGAAACAAACAATTTATCTAATGAATGGCGCATATCATCATGACTTCCCGTTTTTAAATCTGTCCTTCCGTATGTATTTGAAAACACAGTATCTCCTGTAAATAATACATTCAAATTTTTCTCGTAAAGGGTTATACTGCCATTCGTATGACCTGGTGTAGTAATTACTCTAAATGACATATCTTCTATTTGTAATATGTCTCCATCTTTTACTCCAATAATCCTATTTTCATCTATTCTTGGCACTTCTACTCCAACTGCTTTTGCACAATTTGTTTCGGTGTCATTCAAACCTGGTATATCAACTTTACTTACAAACACTTTAATGTCTTTATACTTTTTAATAAGATTAGCTAATGCACATATATGATCACTATGACAATGTGTTATAATGATTGCTTTTAGTTTTAAATTTTCTTTTTCTATTTTGGAAATAATTTCGTTTGCCTTATCTGCAGGATCAATTATGCAAAGTGAATTTGCACTATTTTTAACAAAATAACAATTAGTTATATGTCCTGTATCTCCTACATCTATTTCAAACTTTTCAACATATATTTTATCTTCCATAAACTATTTTGCCCTCTTTACTTCAAACACACTATCTATTTTTCTTACGCCTTTAATAATTCTTTGAAGTTCATCAACAGACGATGTTTCAACAGAAACATCTATTGCGCATTGATTATTTTTAGTTGTTCTAGCAGTAAAACCAGTTATTCTTATTTTCATCTCTTGAAGTAGTTTTAAAATATCTAGTCCTAAATTTGGTCTATCATTTGCAAGAATTATAATCTTTGTTTCATATTCTGCATTATCTTTTGTTTTCCACTTAACACCTATTCTTCTCTGCTCTATATCTAATCCCACAAGATTAGGGCAATCTACTCTGTGAATAGAAACTCCTTTACCATAAGATATATACCCTATAATGTCATCACCTGGAATTGGGTTGCAACATTTAGCAAACTTTACTAGACAATTATCTATTCCTTCTACTTCTACACCTTCAAAATTGGCTTTTCTAGACTTCTGAATATTTGTCTCTGACTTTTCTTCTTCTATTTTGTTTTGAGCCTTATATTCTTCGTAAATTCTATTTGCTGCTTTTTTAACAGATAATACACCAAATCCAATATTTTCATACATTTCTTCCACTGTATTAAAATTATTTGCGGCAAGCATTGGCTTTAAGTACTTTTCTGCCATTAATTCATCCATAGGTATTCCAAATTTACTAGCTTCTTTTTCAAAGCTTTCCATACCTTTTTGTATATTAGATTCTTTAGACTGCTTCTTTAAGTATGATACGATTTTATTTTTAGCACTGTTTGTTTTTACAGATTTTATCCAGTCTAATTTCGGACCACTAGCTGTTTTAGAAGTTATAATTTCAACAACATCTGTGTTTTTAAGTTTTGTAGTTATAGGGACAATTTTACCATTTATTTTTGCTCCAACCATACTTTCTGCCACATGCTGATGTATGTTATATGCGAAATCTATCGTTGTAGCACCTTTTGGGAAGGATTTTATTTCTCCTTTTGGAGTAAATACAAACACCTCGTCCCCAAACAACTCTACTTTTATATCTTCAAACGACGTATCGCCTACTTGTTGCTCCATTTCTAGAGTTTTTCTAATCCAATTTAGCATTTCATCGCTTTCAGTCATTTTTTTGCCGCCCTCTTTATACAAAAAGTGTGCAGCGATACCGTATTCAGCTACATTGTGCATATCCCAAGTTCTAATTTGTACTTCAAACGGTGCTTTCCCATCACCAAACAATGTTGTATGAAGTGATTGATACATATTTGTTTTAGGAACAGCAATGTAATCTTTAAATCTACCTGGCATAGGCTTAAAGTTTTGGTGTATAATTCCCAATACACTATAACAATCTTTAACACTGTCTACTATTACTCTTATTGCATAAAGATCATATAAATCTTCTACTCTACAATTATTCTTCTTGGTTTTCTTGTATATACTGTAATAATATTTTGGTCTACCATAGATAGTTGCGTGTATTTTTTCTTTTTCAAGTAATGCTTTTATTTGTTCAATTCTATAATGAATATATTCTTTTCTTTCATCTTTTCCAAGTTCTACAGATTTTCTTACTCTTTCATATTCTTCTGGGTTTAGTATGCTAAAAGATATATCCTCTAATTCAGACTTTACCTCTGACATACCAAGCCTATGCGCTATTGGAGCATATATATGCATAGTTTCTGTAGCTTTTAACTGTTGAAGCTCCAGAGGTTCGTCATATATATTTCTCATGTTATATAACCTATCTGCAAGTTTCATAATTACAACTCTAATGTCCTTTGCAATGGCCATAAACATTTTTCTTAATTTTTCTGCTTCAACATCTTGTTGTCCATCATAATTTAAAAGGTATAAATTACTGCTATCTTTTACTAGTTCTGCTATTTCATGTCCAAAATCCTGTTCTATTTTTTTATAACTATATTCTTTAAACTTTGGTACCTCGTGAAGAATAGATGCATAAACTGGATCTATTCCTATTTTTAGTTTTGCAACTAATTCTGCAACATGAACACAATGTGAAAAAGTACTCTCCCCTTTGTATCTTTTAGTATCTTTGTATATTTCTTGAGTATAATCAAAAATACGCTTTAAAAGTATTGGATCAAATTGAATTTTTTGCTCATCTAATACTCCCATCAATTCTCCAAATAATAGTTCATTTTCACTTAAAACTTTTGCCATACTCTACTACTCCTTTAATGTATTAAACACTTTTTTTAAAATCTAATATCATATACTGCATTTTAATATTTCCCATATATGCATTTATGCTAAGTGTACAAGCTATATCTATTTTATCTCCTATAACAAGCTCACTGCGTCTTTGTCCTCCACCGAAATTCAAACCTTCTAGAACTGTTCCATTTGCGTCCTGAAGTGTAACTTTTAAGTGTTTATTTTCTTTTAAAGTACATACACTTGCTACTTTAAGTCCTTTGCAAAGAAACACTGGCATTTTATTTTTTTGGCCAAATGGTGCTAGACGTGCAATGTCTCGTATTAGATTAAAATCTATTTTTTTAGTATCAAGTTCCATATCTATATCCACAACTTTTACAAAATCTTCAGGCTTAATTTCAGTTATTACCTGTTCGAATTTATTGCTAAAAGCTTGTATATTTTTCGTTTCTAAACTTAATCCCGCTGCTAATTCGTGTCCTCCGAACGATAACAAGTAATCACTACATCTAGAGATAGCCATATATAGCGAAACTCCTTGAGGAATTCTCGCACTGCCGTGAGCGCTGTTACCGTTTATAGCAAGAAGAATTACTGGTTTTAAATACATCTCTGTCAATTTGGATGCTACTATTCCAATAACTCCCTGATGCCATCCCTCTTTTGCAAGTACTATTGTCTTTTTCTTATCCAAACCTTCGTCAGTAATCATTGAAACTGCATCTACAAAAATTGCTCTTTCTACTTCTTGGCGTTCTTTGTTTTGGCTATCTAGTGCTTCAGCTAAATTATATGCTTCAACGTCATTTTCAGCAAGTAGAAGCTTAACTGCAACAGATGCATCATTCATTCTACCACATGCATTTATTCTTGGTGCCAAACCAAATGATACGCTATCTGAAGTTATCTTTTCTATTCCTGCTACTTTAATCAAAGCCTTTAATCCTTTGTTAGTTGTCTTTTTTAATGTCGCTAAACCATTATATGTTATAACTCTGTTTTCACCTAAAAGTGGAACTATGTCTGCAATTGTTCCAACAGATACTATGTCTATATATTTTAGGTAGCTTGAGCTATCCATATTTAATGCTTGAGCTAAAGCAGTTATAACCTTAAAAGTCACTCCAACTCCAGCTAAAAATTCGCACGGATAGTTTGAATCATGACGTTTAGGGTTTACCACTGCTATGGCATAAGGCAAATCATCCGTACATTCATGGTGGTCGGTAATAATTAAATCTAGCCCTAAACTTTTAGCAAATTCTGCCTCCTTATGTGCAGATATTCCGCAATCTACTGTAATAACCAAATCTGCACCTTGGGCTTTTATTGATTCTAGCGCTGCGTTATTTAGGCCATAGCCTTCTTCTAATCTATCTGGCAAATAATATGAAGGTGTTATTCCTATATCTCTTAAAAAAGAATATAACACTGTTATACTAGTAATTCCATCTACATCATAGTCACCATAAATTACTATTTTCTCGTTATTTTCTCTTGCCTTAAGCACTCTATCTACCAAGCGCTTCATATCTGGTAAATCATATGGATCGTGCAGTTTATCTAAATCCGGATTTAGAAATTCATCTACTCCTGATTCATCTATCCCCTTTGCAACTAACATTTGAGCCAAAGGCATAGATACTCTAAATTTCTTAGATAAGGCTTCAACTTGTTCTAAATCCTGTTTTTTTACATTCCAAACTTTTCCCATGCTACTCACCTTTTAAGAGTTCCATCATATTTTGTTTGTATGTTTCCACTCCTGGCTGATTGAATGGGTTTACGCCTAGCATATACCCACTTATTGCACAAGCTTTTTCAAAGAAAAATATAAGTTGACCTACATTGTATTCATTTAATTCTTTTACATTTATTACAATTGTTGGAACGCCACCTGCTATATGAGCTTTAAGTGTACCTAAATATGCTTTCTCACATATATCTTCCAATTCCATACCTTCAAGATAATTAAGTCCGTCATCAATATTTGAAACATGTGGTACTCTAAACTCTTCTCTTGTTTGTTCAACATGTATAACTGTTTCAAAAAGATTACGTTTTCCATCTTGAATAAGTTGACCTAGCGAATGTAGGTCTGTTGTGAATGTAACAGATGCTGGGAAAATTCCTTTACCATTTTTTCCTTCACTTTCACCAAATAATTGTTTAAACCATTCTCCAAAATATTGCATTCTTGGTTCATATGATGCAAATACTTCTACATCTTTTCCTTTATTGTATAATATATTTCTTAATACAGCATATTTATAACAATCATTATCTTCTATATTTTTTATGCTATACATTTGTCTTGCAAAAAGTGCTCCATCTAGTACATCTTCAAACTTTAGTCCTGCAACAGCCATAGGTAAAAGTCCTACTGCTGTAAGCACCGAATATCTTCCGCCGACACTTTTTGGCACTGTAAACATTGTGTACTCTTCTTTTAGTGCAATAGAACGTAACACTCCATCTTCTGGATCAGTAGTGACATATATACGCTCAGCGGCTCCACCAATACCATACTTTTCTTCCATAAATAACTTAAATATTCTAAATGCGATAGCAGGTTCCAATGTTTTTCCAGATTTAGAAATTACATTTACCGCAACATCTTTATCTTGTAAATATTCCAAAACACTTTTTAAATATTTTCCACTTAAATTGTTTCCAACGTATATTATCTGAGGCCCACGACGTTTAGACATTGGTTGCATATTGTATATTGGATCTGACAACATATCTATAACTGCCTTTGCACCAAGATAAGACCCACCTATTCCAATAACTACTAAAACTTCCGCTTGATTTCTTATCTTCTTTGCTGCCTCATGTATTTTTCTAATTTCTTCATCTGTTATTTTCTCAGGCAAATCTAACCATCCAGTCATATCACTACCTAAGCCTGTTCTAAGCTCAAGTTGGCTGCTAGCTAATGTAAAGTCACCCTTAACAGTCTCATATTCATAATCATCTACAAAATTTTTAATACCATCAAAATCTACTGTTATTCCTCTCATTTTCAATTCCCCTTATATATTTGAAATTATATAATATATACATCAAAAATACAAGCAAAGTACGGAATATGTGCATACAATTTTGATATGTATAAGTTAATTTATATCTATGATTTTGTTTGCCAATGAAATATTAGACAATAACATGAATTTTATGGATGTTAACTAAAAAGTTTAACATTAAAGAGCATTTTATAATTTTTCATATTACTTATATTTTTTACAGTAAATCCTTAGATTTATCTGGCTTTGTATGAATTGGAATATTATTTTTACTAATTGTTAGTTGTCGAGGAACCACAAAATATTACAGTTCTAGTGATATATGCTTTGATTGTGTAAATAAAAATAACCTTATAGCCTTCGGGTTATGAGCGCCGGCAAAGGCACTTTTGAGAATTATGGTAATTAGCAGTTTTCGTTGGTATTTCAATATTTATAGAAGATTTGATTTAGTGAACATTTGTGTATTTTTTTGGTGTTTTTTGAATAAATTCTTCCCAATTTTTTCCCAACTTTTTTAGGATAAATTTGGAAGTAATCTTCTATAATTTTAAATTTAATATTGGAGGATTTTGTTATGAAAAATTTAAGAGAAGTTAATGATGATATTTTAAAAGCTTGGTTATTATTTAGAGAAGAAGATTTATCTTCTTTAAAATGTGATGAGGATAGAAAACATTGGATTTATTTTGACGAGATTAGTGAAAGTATTTTAAGGAATGTTCCAAAAGAAAATAAAAAGTACGTTGAAAAACAATTAAATAAACTTGATAATAACTTTTTAGATTACATTGCCTATTGGAAGGAGAAATATTATAGAAATGAATTTGTTGATGGCTCTCAGTTAGTTATGGGATGTTTTGATGAATAAAAACTTTACAACTGTGCTACACATTTGTTATTTTGTAGCACAGTTGTATATAATATTTTATTAAAATCTTATATATATTAAAAATAATATATATATTTTTTTAATTTATTTATACAATATATCGTATTTTTAGGTTTAATCTTTATAAATTATCGTAGATGGTAATGGAAGTCTATAATTTCTAGAAGCAATAAATAAATACAGCATAGCAGAATATTTATAAAATTTGTATTTAGACAACTTATATTCTTTTTTCAATTGTTTTATAATATTATTCACTTGTTTTTTATTCTTATAATCTATAATATATGTAATTGACGAACCATGAAAATTCCCCTCTAGATATAATTCTTCTAAATCAGGAATGATCTGTAAAGTATTTAAAGTTATATTAGGATATTTTTTATAAATAACATCCATTATCTCATTTATATCTTCATCTTTTTTGTATATGTATAACCATTCTATCAAATTAGTAATTAACAAAGTTGCTTTACATTCTTCTACTTCTTTTTCATAAAACATATCTAATGCTTTTTGATAATCCTCATATTCCACAGGATAATATGATTTGCTTTTAACTATTCTCGAAACAATTTTATTTAAAAGTATCCAAACAATATTACTTCCCTGATCATTGCCAACTTCTTTCAAAAGATAAACTAAAGCATTTATTTCTATTGCATTACTATCATATAAAGGATAATAAAAAGATACATTGTTATTAATTAGCATTATTAATAAGTTTATATTTTCTTCAACTTCATCAATTAATCCATTGTAGTAATATAAATAATATGTATAATTTGTAATTATTCCTATTGCCTCATATATCAATATCCTATATTCAATACTATTATATATTGGGAAACTAGGCTTATATTTATAAACTTTTTTTATTTCTTCAATATATTTTTTACAGCTATCTGTATAATATCCTGATAATATATGTAAATACTCCATTTCTATATCTTTTTCAAACAAATTGTTTTTAGATATAAAATTCCAATATCTAATCAATGATTTTTCGCTCATATTTACGGCTATTTTAGAATTTTGTTTTATTGAATAAGCTATGCACATTTTAGTAATAATAGTATAAACAATTATAGATTTTTTATATATTTTTCTTCTTCTATTTTTAATATCTATTTTTTCTATTAATTTTATTAATAAATTATCAAAATATTTTAGTTCAAAATCTTCTTCAAAAAAATACAAAGATTTTCTTAATTCAGTCCTAATATCTTCATCAAATATATATTCATTTATAAGAAATAATTCTGTTAAGTTTACCAGTTCATCAATTCCCCAAAAATCATAACTAATATTGTCTTTGCTATTATTTTTAATATAGTTGTCCCAATTTGGTTTTACGTTCTGCTTTATGTTTCCATTAGTACATAATACAATGTTTATTTTTTTATTACAATCACTTAATCTTTGTGGTATATACGAATCTAAGATTTCATTTAAGGTAGGTCTCACAGCATTTATACCAACATCCCAATTAGTTCTATCTATATCTTGCTGTTTCAAAACAAACAAATAAACTTCACCATTTTTTTGAGCACTAAAATCAACACCAAGCTGCCCTACCCCCTTTTGAGGAACTACAATGTTGCTGTAATCATTCATAATTAATATTTTTTCTAGTAAAGATTCCATTTCCTGTTCTTCTTTAAACATAGAAATATAATCCTTTACTATCAATCTCATATTATTCCTCCTCACCTGGTTTTAATACATTATGAACATTATACATATATTCAAGCGGATCAAGAAGATATTCTAGTGGATATGGATATTCATATGATATTGTATTCATACTACTTTCAGAAAGTTGTTCACCATTTATACCATTAACAATCATTCCGTATCTATTGCTATATAAAATGGTATTAGTTTTGCAAAGTTTCCTTAATATAGACATTTCCTGAGCTTGTTTGTTAATTTCTTTACTTTGATTTGCTTGATATCTTCTATATTCTTTAACTCTTTGAATATTAGGCTTAAAAATAGACATATTAAACTTAACTTCATTTTCTGAATCAAAATCATTAATCTTACTGTCTAAATATTTTCTTATTAAGCATTTATCATCTAAATTATTATTCAAAACAAATTCCTTACACACATATGGGAAATTGAAGAAAAAAGTATCCATAAATTGTTTAAATTGATTTTCAGTTAAATTATATGTATTAATTATATAACAATAAAATCTTAATATGTTTTTTGTGTTTATAGTTAAAATATAATTTAATTTTCTACATATACTTATAGCTTGTTCACTACTAACAATTACTTTTTCTAAGTATTTCTTTTCATCATATTGTTCTAAAAATTTATTTATTATCATTAAATCATAATTTATATCTAAGGTTTTTTCAAAAGAAAAATCCTCAAAAACTTCATACATAGTTTTAGGATTATCTTCTAATAAACGTCTTTTGATTTCTGAAATCCAAGTGCCATGAATTTGCTTATTAGCAATAACTTTTAAAATATTTTTATAATAACTATATTCATATTTAATATAAGATATAATACGCATACAAGCTGATTCAATTATATCTTTATTAGCAGTTTTGATTATTATTTGATTAAGTAATATTTTTTTTGATTCTAAATTAAATTTATTAATATTATTTAATAATTCATTTAATATTTCATCATGGCCATCTTTTAAATACTTATCTATATTATTATAATCTAAATTATCATTTTGCAATATATTTTGAACTTCTAATAACATATAAATCCCCCCAAAAATAAAAATGTTTTTTTCATAAGCCTTTTATTTTTTGAACTATACCTAAATTGAATGTAATAATTTAATAGAATCTATTAGCCAATTTGTTATTCCTTTTACATTATTAGATTGTAATCCTGTAATTTTCTAAAAACCTGATTACTTTCTTGTGGCATTTTTCTTTGTAATTTTTTCACTTTCATATTGTTTATTATTCATTTTTTCTTATCTATAAATTAAATATTTTAGCATTTATATAATTTAATATTGTTCCTACTATTCCACTTGTTAACCAATAACAAACTTTACCAAATAAACTTCCTATTTTCTTCCTTAATGGAATAAAGTAAAATATTATACCAACTAAACCGTATGTAATTAAATGCATAAACACAGTAGTAATGAGTCCATCTCCTGTAAATTTTATTACAATGTCATTTAATAATTCTGCAATTAGTTTCATCCAATCTAATGATATACTTACTAGTTCTATACACTTATTCCAACTACAAATTAATCCTATACCAATAATAAATATTAAATAAGTCCAAAAACTTTTTTCTTTTTTCAACATATATACCTCACTTTTGCTATATTTTACCACTTTATGTATCAAATGTAAACTTAAACTATTTATCATATTTTCTCATTTAGTTATAAAAAAAACAAAACACCAATGCTATTTGCATTAATATTTTGTTTTATATAAAAATTATTATATTTTAAACATGATACTCATCTTTACGTTCTTCTGCAACAAGCCAATCACTTTCTCCGCCTGCTGTAACATACATAAAATCAATATATTCCAATATGGTAGTAAAATCAAAAACTGCTACATACTCAAATTTATCTGTGCTAAATCCAACATTGAGTACATAACACAAATCTTCAAAACTATATATTTTTTCTTTTTCTTCATCCTCTAGACATTCTTTTATTTTTCCAACCTTAGCAATTAAACACAATCTCTGAAAATCATAATTAATTGAATTCGTATTTCCATTTATATGAGCATGATTCAAATGTTGTGTTGGTGTTAATGCTATTAAATTTTCAACATATGATGCTATTAATGGGAATTCTGAAGCCATAAATATATGATGCATATGAGTTGCTTTTTCACCATTCTCAACGCCATTTAATATTTCTGATATTCCATCATTATATTTGATATTATATTGTTTTAACTGTCTTTTAGCTTTATTTATTTTATATGCTGACATTTTATCATCTTTTGAAATTTCATACATTCTTTCAAAATCAATTCTTGTCATTTCCTTCGGTTTCTTGTTATAAATATCTCTCCAATTAGGCCTATTATACATTAACATATCTAGTGTTATTATATTTGATGATATTGAACCTCTTTCAGTTCCACGTTTCTTTAATTCGAATGCCAATGGATTTAATACCTTAGCAAATATTCTACCACATTCTAAATCTCCATTAATACGTGTATTCTCTTGAATAAAACTGTGATATTTTACTTTCAATTTTTGATAACTTTCCCTGTTTTGTTGTTGAAAGAAATTATCAAAATAACTATATATATCTGAATCTTGTAAAACTTTTGTTATATATAAAACCAAAAATTTGTGTGCGAATCTATCCCTAGACGCTATGTATTTCAAGATTTCCATATTATTTACTTTATAATAATTTCTATTACCTCTTTTTTCTTCAATAAGAACTTTTGCATTACCCAATAATTTTAGTGGTTGTCCAAACCATTTGTCATACTCATTTCTTGCCTCATCAGCAGGATTTGGTTTGTTAAATATACTTTGAACATTTTCAACTGTATATTCATTATACCATATATCATTAGTTGTAAATTCTTTTTCTATTTCATCCCCTACAAACTCAATAATGCAATCCGCAACAACAGAAAGAACGTCCATAGTACATTTCTGATCTATCCATCTTGCATTATTATTTTTTCTAATATCATAATCATTACTATTTAAAAATTGTTTGATTTTTTCTTCCATATTATTGCTCCTTCATTTTTCCAAAGAAAAATACCGAATTATTATCTACATTTAATGACCTTGTCTGATAGTTTCTTGCTATTCTGTAAAAGTTTCTATATTGGTCTGTTGAATAAAATTCCATTTCTTTTTGTGTTAAAACAATTCTTTCGTCTTTAGGAATTAATATAGCCACCGAACCATTAACTACTGTTCCTATCGGTTTCTTGCACACTCTAGGTTTGTATGTCATATTAGGTGTCATATAAACGGTTTCATCGTTCAGATACTTATTAACACTCATAGATTCTAAATTACCTTTACTTATATATTGGTCATAGTCTTCTATATGTTCTATTTGTTTTCCATTATCTGATATATTTCTAGATTTTATAACCCAAATATCCTTTTGCTTTTTTGTAGTATTACTATTAGTTATTTGTCTATCTCTAAATACGGTAAATATATCAAATTCCATAATATCAAAAATATTATCAAAATATTTATCTCTATATATTATCCAATATGGTAATTTTTTATCAGTTATATAAGATTGCTTTTGAATAATATTTATATTGTATGGTACAGAAATTACTTTTGTATTTTTAGACATACTATTTGTACTAATATTAATACAAATAGTTTCAATAAGTACACCTTCAAATCCTTTTTCTCCAAAGTCTACTATTGAATTTATAGAAAAGCTCTCTAAATACTCTCTTGTTTTTTTGTATTCAGGAGTATTTAATAAGAATTTTGGCATAATCATTACAACATTATCAGCTATTCTAAGCGATTTTTCTATAAAGTATGATGCTGTATTCTTTGATTCATCATTTATACATTCCTGTCTATATTTTTTTAATAAACCTTTATTGTTAGTAATTTTTGAAAAAGGTGGATTTCCTGTAATCAAATCATATCTATTACTAAAATCATGTAATAAAAAGTCATCATTAATAAAATTAATTTCTACATTTTCAGGAACATTCACTATTTTCAATAATTGCTTTAATATTCCTATTGAATAGTCATTTATATCTACTACATCTATTATTAACTTTTCTGCATAACTATATCTAGATATAATGTAAGGAATAAAGTTTCCCACTCCTACTGATGGTTCTAAAACTCTAATTTCTTTCTTATTGATATCAGGGAGCTCCTTATATATGTAATTTAACAATGATTTGTTTGTGTAAAATGCTTCTTCGTTATTTCTTTCAGCGTTCGATAATTCTGCAATTTTAGATAATGTTGTGAAAGATAATGTTGTACTATTTTCTTTTATATATTCACTCAAGTTCCCATTATCTGTTAAATTTAAATCTGTTATAATTTTATTAATATCTTTTAATTTATAGTTTTTTCTATTTAAACTGTTTTTCACATTAAATGCAATTTGCCTAAATATTTCTGTAGGTACTGCTTCTCCAATAGATTGTCTTATGTTTATTTCTTCTTTCTTTAAAAACTTTCTTTTCTCTATTTCTGTCATTTTATTAAGATATTTTTCATCTTGCTCAACCCACTTAAATTGTTTTGGAATAGTCATTATATTCATTAATTCTCTAATACTAAAAACTCTATCATCTGATGGATGTATAGTATTTTGACTGGCAAGTTGATCATTTCTTGTATGAATGCATGGTGCAACCTTATTCCAATATTGTCTCTTATATTTATCTCCTGTTTTTTGTACATTTATTTTTATTTTTCCATCAACAATAGTATGAGGTTTTTTTTCATCTTGTTCATTATCAAATGCAGACTCTCCCTCTTTCAAGTCATGTATCCACTCTCTCATATGTTCTGGGTAAACTCTAAAAAAGTGATATATATCTTCTTCATCAATTTCCCCGAATTTATTTAATGGTCTTAAATTTCCTATAACCTTTTCAAGAGTTTTTTCCCTTTTCCTTTTAGGAAATAAATCAATAGGTGATATTACATCTTCAAATTCATTTTTCACACCTATTACTAATGTTCTTGTTCTGCTAGAATTAGAACCATAATCTTTAAAATTTATTATTCTACTCATAATAACATAGTCTTTACTTAAATTATTATTTATAGCATCATCAATAGATTTTACATTTTCATCAATATCTATACAAGCTGTTTTTAAGAATGCTGCTACATTTTCGAAAACAAAAATCTTTGGCTTTATTTCTTTTATAAGTTTTATTGATTCAATAACTAATGAATTTCTGTTAATTTCATTATTCTTTTTCAAATTAGCTACCGACATACCTTGACATGGTGGAGTTGCTATAACAACATCTACGTTATCTAACTTTTCCTTATTTTTCCACATATTTATTTCATTAAATAATAAATCTTTAGTTTCATCCAAGGTTATATCTCCACAAATATAACCAGACTCATATCTACATTTCTTGTTTACTTTTTGTATATTTAATCTTCTTTCTATCAATTCATTAGTAGCTATACACTCAAAATCTTCCATTTTAAATCCATAACAACCTATACCTGCACTACTAAATAAACTAATATATGTTAGTTTGTCATTTTTTGTCATATTAATATAACCTCCGACTTGAATTATATCATACCTTTTTTATTTTGAGAAGGCTTATTAGCAAATTAATTGTTTTTTCTTCAAAAGGGTATGGGAATTCCCATGTAGAATTTGTACGGGAGTACAAATTCAGTGCTGGCACCACAAAAATTATACTCCCATTACATATTTCTCCAACTTATTTTTTAATTATTTTTTATAAAAATAATGTTAAAAAGCGCTCAGATTTTTTTATAAAATCCAAGCACTTTTTATTAAATATTATAAGTATTTATACATTTTTCAAAGGCAATTTCTCTTGCAGAATGAGCTATATTATTCATCATCCCTACCCATTTCATTTGGTCAGTTTCTTTTAATTTTTCATCAATATTTGCTCTCTTTTTCATATCATTTATCAACATATTTTCCATATCTGTTGCTCGAGCATCTACCTCTAAAAGATAATCTGTTAGTGTATCTTCCATTAACATTTTTGTATAAACTGCTTTCATTTCTTCCTTTAAAAATTTCAATCTCATTTTTCCATATCTTCCGATTTTAGGTCTAACTTTACCTTTATCTAATACTAAATTTGGAACTAAATACTCTCCACATCTTGAATATGTTATACCTTCTTTCTTATCACATTTACACATTTTTTATACCTCCTCAAATAAATTTTCTTTACTTTTTTAATAATTTATATTAAAATGTTTTTACAATAATTTTGTTCCAGTTAGTATTAAAGTCTTGATGTCTTTTACTAACTTTTTCTTATATTTATACATTATTCCTTTTGTCAGTCAGTAATAATAATCTAATCTTTATCTACTCTATTCTTAGTCTTTTCTATTCTATATTGTTATCTAACGTTTCTGTAACGTTAGTTTCCACTTTACTTTTTTCACGAAATTTTCTTTGTCGCTCTCTATTATTTTTTCTTATTTCCTCTAATTTATCTGCACTTTGATACTTACTCCAATTTCTTATAACAAAGCAATTATCTTCATAACTTATCATTCTTAAATTTATAAACTTAGACAAAACTTGTTCAACTTTTTTAGTAGATTTTCCTAAAATTTTAGATAATTGTTGTATATCTAATGGTATATTTTCACCAATAATTAATCTACCTTTCATATTACATTGTCCTGCTATTGTAAGTAATTGTATCCATATTCTGAAGTACGCATCCCCATCACGTTCGTTCAGTAATAAGGCTATCTTTCTATTTGAAAATATATTCGTACTAAGTTTAATCCATGATACCTCTGCCATACCTCCTTTCACCTTTCTTTCTCAAATTAACACATAGAATCTTGTTCTTTTTTAGTTAAATATTCATCTAATGCTTGTACTCTAAATAGAAATTTACCACCAACTTTTGAACATGGTATTTGTTTTCTTCTTACTAATTGATTTGTTAACCAATAACTTATTCCTAAATACTCTGCTGCTTCTTTCATGGTTAATGTTGTTCTTTCAATTGTTTTTAAGTTCAATAATGAATCCCCCTTTCTTTATTCAATGGTACCTATTGACTTTTGTTAACAATTGAATTATACTCGTTATAGTTAACAAGTGCAATAATTTTGCTGAAAATTTTTTAGAATTGATAACACTGAAAAATAGTTAATATACACCAATTTACTGTTAACACGGAGGAATAAAAAATGGCAGATAACAAGCCTTATCTAATTGAATTAAGTTTATACAATAAAAAGAATCCTTTTGAAATAAACAAGTTTTGTTCAGTTTCATTTGATACAAGTAAAGTAAATTTATCTAAAGAGAAAAAGAATAAAATTTTAGCTGAATTATATAAAGAATCTAATATGAGTAGACAGGAAGGTGGCTTTGATAATGTGTTTCTTGCAGCAATAGATAAAAAATTTCCACATATTCCAAGCAATGTACTATTTATAACTAACATAGAAAAGATACCATTAGATTTAGCATTAACTTATGATTATAATAGAATAGCATTAGGAGATAATTTAACTGGATTTTTAAATTTAGATTTTAATAAGTTTGAAGACTTTTTTAAATTTTTCTGCACTTTTATCTTTATGTACCTTAATAGAATCCCTAAAAGGCAGTTAAATAAAATCTTTAAAGGATTTGAAGCAAATGTTATATACATTGAAACAGAAAAGCCTATACATATTGTAGATAAATCTTTATTAAAACAATGTGCTGAACAACTTTACGAAGAAGAAAAAGATTATCTAATAAAAATGCAAGACTTATTTAGAAACTTCGTAGATTATATTTTTAATAATAATAGAGAAAAGAAATTAAGCAAATTAAATAATTCTCAAAGATTCTATATATTTCAAAACATATCAGAAGAAATAAAAGAACTTTCAAAAGATTATATATGTGATTATTCTTTAAGTTTTACATTTGATGATAATACTTTTAGAGATAACATACTTTATAAAATTAAGAATGGTATTTCAGACCCACTAGCTGATGAAGATTTCCTAATAGATAATATATTAAAAAATGATCCAGATGGTGAAAAAGTTATAGGACATGAATATCAGTTTAAAACTAATAACTTATTTTCGTATTTCTATATACTTCTTTACCATATCACATTAAATGATGTTGAATATATAAAAAGATGTCAAGTATGTGGTAAATACTTCTTCTCAGATAAAAACAATACATTATATTGCAATGGTAAATACACAGAAGATATTACTTGTAAAGAATTTGGAATAAAAACATCTCAAAAAAGAAAAGAAAACGAAGAACCTGTATATGGTAAATACAGACAAATATATGCCAAAAAAGCTATGGCTGTTAAGAGAAATCCAGATATTGAATATTACAAAATTAACTATGAAAAATGGAAAAAAGAAGCTAAACAATTCGTTAATGATGTTAAATCTGGTAAAAAAACTCATGATGAATTCGATGAATGGTTAGATGAAAATTAATAAAAATAATATATATATATATTAAAAACAGCCAAAAATAAGGACTCTTGTCCTTATTTTTTATATTATAGTATCTATTTTTCGCTTCCATTCTTCATTGTGAATAACCCTATTTATAATATAATCAGAATTTAATAATTCTTTTTTTGTAAGGGTTGATGCATACTTCCATTCTTTTGTATTAATAATATATGTAGCATTTCCATATTTCCCTGTCTCAAGTATACATACATCTTCAAATAAAAATACCAAGTAATCTTGAAATCCATTTATTCCAACATATTTTTCTTTTGGTTTTTTATTTATAATAATGTTCAATCTATATGAATCAAAACTAGCCCTTTTTCTATCTTCTCTACCTGTAGGAGCTCTATATTTCCTTATTCCAGTTATATCCCAAATTTCTTCACCTTCTGGTAATACAGCCCAATTACAAATTTTAAACCCTTTGTTTGGTATATACTCTTTAAAATCCTCGTCAAGAATTTGGCAAAAGCCAAACTTTTCTAATAAAATATTTGTTGCTAGTAAAATTTTTTCCTTTGTTTTTTCTAATTCATTTAATTCTAGATCTGCATATATTAAATTTTTTTCACTAACAAATATAAAATCAATCTCTAAAGGTTTAACAAATTCTTTTTGATATACATTCCTGTAAATATCGCAAAAATCGTACATATCTTCTAGTTCTCGTCCGTTATATTGTTTCCAATGCCACTCTATAGTATTGATATACTTATTAATTTTAGGTAACTGTTTATTTGCTTTAAATTCTCCCAGAGTGTTTTTTTTGCTATTTTTACCCCAATTTATACTTGGTCTAAATTTACAAGTACCTTTTTCTTTCAATTCAATTGGTACTTGTTCATTTTCAAGCATTACACCAATTTTCTTTTTTTCTAATTCTTCGACTTTTTCTAAAAAGCTTAAACTTCTTTTTCTTTTACTCTCTAATAGCATATAACTCCCCCTTATCCTAAATTATTTTTTTATTTCCATCTGGCTTTGAAACAGGAGTATCAATATTGTTTATTTTTCTAACGTAGTAATCTTCATAATTTCCTGCTTTAATCTCTTTAACAAATTGATTTCTCGTCATCTCTTTTCCACTACTGCAGTCCTTAAATCTTTGATTTCTTCCAGATTCACTTTCAGATATAACTTGAACTTTGTGGTTTTTCATTCTTTTTTCACTTCTTTCTGCTCTATAATTTACCCTTTGCAAAAAGAATTCTTAGTGCTATAATGCTTGTTGTAGGGTCTCAATCTACAAAAAAACATTCTAGCTCTGGTATCAGAGCTTTTTCTTTTTGTATTTTTATTATACGCGCTTCCATAGTAGTTGTCAATAATGTTTAATTTTTTATTCATTATTTTAGCATTTTTAGAATAAAATAATGTATATCTGTTAAAGATATTTAATAAATTATCAGATATTTGTTGACTTTTTAAAAAGGTTGGTGTATACTTATGTTACAAAAAATAATAAATATATGGAGTGGAAAAATGAATATCAAAAGAATTAAAATCGATGGTTTCAAGAATTTAAAAAATATTGATCTTGTTCTAAATAATATTACTAGTTTGTTATCTATTAATAGTTACGGAAAAACTAATACTTTAACAGCCTTAAAATTCGGGTTTGATTTTATTGTTGCTAATGCCGAGAGCAAATCTATACAAATGAATTATATGCCTGGAATTCCTGTTAATAAGCACAACTTAACAAATGCTTTTTCATTCGAATTAGAAGCAGACCTAGATAATGAAGAAATCATTTATGGTTATTCTTTTTTATGGGCTAAAAATAAAGCAAAACCTAAAATTATAAAAGAATATTTAAAAATAAAAGAACCAAGTGAATCTCAGAAATATACTTTCTATATAAAAAGAGAAAATACAGAATCTTTTTATAAACCTTCAAAAACCGGTTCATGCAATAAACCAATTTTAATAGAAGAAAACGGATTAGTTTTAAATAAAATACAAGCATACGATGATTTATTTTATATAAAAATTATTAACAGCTTAAATCAACTTAAAACTTTTATAGATCATGATTTTGATGCTGTAAAACCTTATACAATAAGACCAATATTGAATGGTGAAGCTTTCAATTATGATTTAAATACCAAAAATAATATTCCTACTATTTTATATGACATTAGAAAAAGAAGAAAAGAAAGATATAATTTGATAATTAATACTTTTAAAGATATCTTCCCATCAATTGAAGAAATAGATGTGGTAGAAATCCCTATTGTTTCAGAAAGAAATAACAATATAGAAAACATTGAATCTTCAAAAGTGGCAGGCAAATTTTATGCTTTAATAGTAAAAGACAAAAATTTGTCTACTCCTATTGAATTCAGAAATATGTCTGATGGTGCAAAAAGAATTTTAAAAATATTAACCAATTTAGAATTAGCATCACACAATGGCTTTTCTATCGTAGCTATAGAGGAACCTGAAAACTCTTTAAATCCTAGGGTTTTGCAACAATACTTAATTGCTTTAAGCAGTTTCGCTAAAGATATAAAAATAATTATTACAAGTCATTCTCCTTATTTAATTAACTATATAAATCCAGCCAATATTTATATAGGCTTACCAAATGATAACGGAATAGCAAGTTTTTCTAAAATAAAAGATAAATCCGTTAACAAATTAATGTCTGATGCAAACGATTTAGATTTACATGTTGGAGATTATATTTTTGATTTAATGAGTGGAGACGTAGATGACTTAGAAACATTAGTTAAATATACGGAACAATAATAATATGAAAAAATGTATAGTTATCTATACAGAAGGCGAAACTGACGAAGAATTTTATGATAAAGTATTATGTACTATAAAAAGCAAAATACCAGATAATAGATTTAAAATTGATGCATTAAAAAAATCATGTATAAAAGGAATTGCTAAATTTCAAAAGAAAATAGTAAATAAATTTGTAAAAGAAGTTGTAACTAATTATGGCAAAGAATATGAAATAATAGTTTTTTTATGTTATGATACAGATGTATTTGAATTTGGTGTTCACCCACCAGTAGATAGGGAAAAGTTAGAAACTGATTTAAAAAATTCTGGAGCATCTAAAGTTATTCATTTAAAAGCTAGAAAATCTATTGAAGACTTTTTTATATATGATTTAGACGGAATTGCTAATTTCTTAAAAATAAAAAGGCCTACATCTTTAAAAGGTTCAACTGGATTAGAAAAATTAGAAAAACTATTTCTAAAAGGTAATAGAGTTTATCAAAAAGGACATAAATGTGCTGGCTTTATATCATCTTTAGATATGAATGTTATCTTTCCTAATATATGTTCAGAAATAAGACCCTTATGTACAGAATTAGGTTTAGAACCAAACTGTTCTTCTTGTAAAAAGGATATCTCAAAATAGTATGAGATATCTTTTTTTACTTGCATATTGTTAACTATTATGATACCATATTATCAGTTAACAATTATATTCCCCTACCCATTAACCAACTTGAAAGGAGGTGAAACAGAGTAATGGCCGGGAGTATTGAAAAAAGAGGCAAAAATAGTTACAGGTTAATAGTTTGTCATGGCTTTAATTTAGATGGAAAGCCTATACGTCATACTAAAACTGTTCATGGAACTAAAGCACAAGCTAAGATTGAACTTGCTAAATTTGTTGCTGAAGTAGAACAAGGTACAGTTGTTGAAGGTAAATCTATAACATTTAAAGAATTTACTGAAATATGGAAAAGAGATTATGACTCTAAAGAATTAGCACCTTCCACCTACAGAAGATATTTAGGTATGTTAGAATCAAGAATACTTCCTTACCTTGGACACTTTAAGCTAGATAAAATTAAACCTACTGACATAATGAAATTCTATGATATGCTAGATAAAGGTACACAAATAAGACGTGTTAAATGTAATAATGGTTATAGAACATTAAAAACTTTGTCTCAAAAAACTATCTTGGAACACCATAGACTTATAAGAGCTATGCTACACAAAGCGGTATATTGGCAACTATTGTTTAATAATCCATGTGAAAGAGTTCAACCACCTAGAAGTAGAAAACCTAAAAGAAGATATTATGATGATGAACAATGTAAAGTTCTACTTTCTAATTTAAACGAACTATCTATAGAAAATATTAAATATAAAGTAGCAATAACACTTACCGTATTTACTGGAGTAAGACTTGGTGAACTTATGGGATTAGAATGGTCCGATATTGATTTCGCAAATGAAATTATTAGTATCAATAAATCAAGTCAATATTTAGCAGATAAAGGTATATTTACAAAAACACCTAAAACCGAAAGTTCAATAAGAGATGTTGCAATTCCAGATTTTGTCGTTTCTTTACTTGAGGAATATAAATCATGGTATGAAGAACAAAAATCAATTTACGGCGAATTATGGACGAATTCAGATAGGTTATTTGTTCAGTCAGATGGTAAGCCTATGCATCCATCAACTATTAGTAAATGGTTTGTCAAATTTGTTAAAGAAATTGGACTACCTGTAATTAATTTTCACGGTTTAAGGCATACAAATGCTACTTTGCTTATATCGCAAAATATAGATGTAGCAGTTGTCGCTGCAAGACTAGGTCATGCACAGATTACTACAACATTTAATTTTTATGTGCATCCTATCATTTCCCACAATAAAAGTGCAGGAAATGTATTACAAAATTTATTAATACCAAACTAAAACTACTTTTTTCAATAAATCACAAAATTACTTTGTCGGAAGAAAATCAGTAAAAAGCAATTTACAAATTCCCATGTTTTTTACTGATATACATAGTCTTTTGAGGAATCAAAAAGTTAAAATACTTCCCAATTATTCCCCAATTTGACATAATAGTGATATTTTTAAGCATTATCGCAGCTATTTTCAATGCATAAAAAAATACCCACAGTCGTTGAAACTGTAAGTATTATTTCTTTGGTTGCGGGGGTAAGACTCGAACTTACGACCTTCGGGTTATGAGCCCCATATTTGTTTATTTTAAAATTAACTCTACAATATTTAGACTACTTCTACTCACTGCCAAATTCAAAGTACACTAAACAAATGTAGCTCCATCCTTAATAAGTAATTTGCAAACAAAATCGTTATAATTTGGCTTTATGCACACTACTTCAACACCACTTTGAAGAGATATATCTATTATCTCTAAAGCCTCTTTAATCTTTTGTACTCGTGATACAATCACAACATTACATTTATTTAGATATTGTATTTTATCTAATACTAAATGCTTTTTTAAAGTAAGGTAATTGTATATATCCATATTATTCTCTTTTTCAATTATATATATCTTCAAATATTTCACCTCTTATATATATAATACACACGTATTTTAAACATTGCAAACCAAGTAATACTGTCGAATATTGAATTTTTTTGTTGACAGTACAAACAAAAGTTTGTATAATACTTATATGGAAAAAATTATATTTCATATAGATGTAAATAATGCATTCTTATCTTGGAGTGCAGTAGAATATTTAAAACATGGCATGACAGAAGATATTAGAAAAATAGACTCTGCTATAGCAGGAGACCCAAATACAAGAACCGGCATTATACTTGCTAAATCTCCAAGCGCTAAAGCCAAAGGCGTAAAAACAGGAGAGCCAATATTTCAAGCAAAGAAAAAGTGCAAAAACCTAAAAATATTTCCTCCTCAATACGAAATTTACCATAAAAATAGTTTAGAATTTAGAAAAATTCTTGCTAAGTATTCAGACAAAGTAGAGCCATTTTCAATTGATGAAGCATTCCTTGAATACGTACCTTTATTTGGAAGTTACATGGAAGTAGCAAGAAAAATACAAAACGAAATCTTTAACACTTTAGGCTTTACTGTAAATATAGGTATTGGGCCAAATAAACTGCTAGCTAAAATGGCTAGTGACTTTGAAAAGCCAAATAAAATTCATACTTTATTTAAAGAAGAAATTCCTAATAAAATGTGGCCACTTCCAATTGAAGAACTAATCTTTTTAGGTAAGTCCTCTGCCGAAAAATTACATGACATTGGAATAAAAACAATATATGATATTGCCCACACAGATGTAGAAACTTTAACAAGGCTTTTAAAATCTCACGGAAAACAATTATATGACTACTCTTGGGGAATAGCAGATGCTACGCTTTGCACAGAAAGAAATGCTCCAAAATCTATTAGCAACAGCATAACTACTGTAAAAGACTTAGATAAACCAGAAGATATATTGCAAGTAATTTACATGTTGTGCAACAAAACAGCTAGTAGACTTAGAATAGAACATCTTAAATGTAAAACTATAACTGTAACACTTAAAACAAATTACTTTAAATCTTACTCAAGCTCATACAGTTTAACTAACTATTCTAACTTAAATAAAGAAATTGAAAATACTGCCAAAAATATATTTTTTAAAATGTATAAATCAGAACCAGTCAGATTGGTAGGTGTAGGATTAAGCAATCTAAAGGATGCGGGCAATGAACAATTAAGTCTATTTGATACAGAAAGTGCAAAACAAAATAAAATAGATAAAACTGTAGATGAACTTATTTCAAAGTTCGGTGAAAACGTTATTATTACCAGAGGCAGCTGTATAAAGAAAAAATGACACACTTCAAGTTGAAAGTGTGTCATTTTGATTAACGTTCTTGTATGTTTTCTTGTATGTTTGTTGTATCTCGATGTATAATTTCCTTTAAAAAAATTTGATTTTTCACATATACCAATTCTCTAGATTTTAGATATAACCTTATCAATTTTGGCTCTTGTTACCTCAAAGTTCTTTTTAGTTCTAAAGCCTATGCTTTCATACCACATTATTGGAAAGTTAGTTAATGTGTAAATATTTGATTCTATTTCATCTACCATGTATTTATTTTGTGCCTTAATACAAGTTTTCCTTATAAGTTTTTTACCATATCCCTGACGTCTAAACTCAGGATGTACAAGAAGTATTTTGGAATCAAGTATACATTTAGTGTATTCTGGTACAATTTGACTCATTGCACACGCTATAATTTTGTCTTTATGAATTATAACAAAGGATAACTCTTTTCCCATTCTATAAAGTGTCGTTATATACTTTTGGGCCATATCACACGTCCATCTCATTGATTTATCCTCTTTTTTATACGATGTAACAAACAATTCTACAACTTGTGGTATATCTTGTTTTTTCATTAATCTAATTCTCATAAAAATCACTCCACATATATTCTGTGAAGTGATTTTTAATATATTCAAATTTATTTTGCTAATTCTATAGCTCTAGTCTCTCTTATTACATTAACTTTTATTTGACCTGGATAATTCATTTCATCTTCTATTTGTTTTGCAATATTCCTTGCCATAATTATTGCCTCTGAATCTGAAATTTGTTCAGGTTTAACCATAATTCTTACCTCGCGGCCTGCTTGTATAGCATATGATTTATCTACACCCTTATAACCATTACAAATCTCTTCAAGTTTTTGTAATCTCTTTATATATGTATCTACTGTTTCACGTCTAGCTCCAGGGCGAGACGCAGACACAGCATCAGCTGCTTGAACTAGCACTGCCTCTAATGTCATTGGTTCTGTATCACCATGATGAGCAGCCACAGCATTTACTACTTTCTCGCTTTCTTTGTATCTCTTTAAGATATCCACTCCAAGTTCTACATGAGTTCCTTCTGCTTCTTGGTCAATAGATTTTCCTATATCATGAAGAAGTCCTGCACGTTTAGCAAGTGTTACATCAAGTCCCAATTCAGCTGCAAGAAGTCCTGCTATATGTGATACTTCAATTGAATGATTAAGAACATTTTGACCATAGCTTGTTCTATATCTAAGTTTTCCAAGCAATTGTATTAAATCTGGATGTAAGTTTATTACACCTGTTTCATACAAAGCTCTTTCTCCTTCTTCTTTAACTGTATTTGCAACTTCTTCTTTGGCTTTTTCAACCATTTCTTCGATTTTACCAGGATGTATTCTTCCATCTGCCATAAGACGTTCTATTGCAATTCTTGCTACCTCACGTCTTATTGGATCAAAGCTAGATAACACTATCACATCAGGTGTATCATCTATGATGATGTCTATACCTGTAAGTGTTTCTATAGATTTAATATTTCTTCCTTCTCTTCCTATTATTCTTCCTTTCATGTCGTCACTTGGAAGATTAACTACTGAAATTGTAGCTTCAGATGTATGATCTGATGCACAGCGTTGAATCGCTGTTGCTAACATATTCTTAGCTTTTTTATCCACTTCAAATTTAGCTTTAGCAGTGGCATCAACAATATATGCTGCCATATCTTGTTGCATTTCATTTTCTAGAGTTTTCATAAGCTCAACCTTTGCTTCATCTACTGACATTCTAGAAATCCTTACTAATTCTTCGCGTTGTTTTTCTTCAACATTTTGGAGCTCTTTTTCCTTTTTTTCAAGCTCTCTTTGCTTTTTATCAAAGCTTATTTCTTTTTCTTCAATCAAGTTAAAACGCTTATCTATTAAATCTTGTCTTTGATTTATTCTTTGTTCTGCTTGATTTACTTCTAATCTTTTTTGTCTAATTTCTTTCTCCGCTTCCTCTTTCTGCTTTAACACTTCATCTTTTGCTTCAATATTTGCATCTTTTATTATTCTATCAGCATCACGTTTAGCATCATCAAGTATTGATTTTGCTTTGCTTTTAGCACTATCTAAATCTCTTTCAGATATGCGTTCCCTATGTCTGTCTCCAATAAAAAAAGCTGCTGGAAATGCTACAGCAATTGAGGCAATAATGGCTATTACTAGTTCCATTACTTATCCCTCCTTATTCAATTTTCAAAGTTCAATATCTATATATTATCGTTATATCAAATTCAATATATTTGACATTGCTTTATATTTCATGAAATCGTCCACTTAGAACAACTCTATGATAATTATATAATTAAATTTTATGTTTTGCAAGCTTTTATATAAAATATGTAAAATATGGAATGTTCAAGTTTTACTAGACACATTTGTTTTAAAATAATAAAAACATAAATTTTCAATTTAAGCATAAAAACTTGGACTTTTTTTAAATAGAGTTTTACAGATAAATCTTATTTTCAAAGCGAGCAAATCCTACTAAAATTTGCTCGCTTATATATTATTATCTTTTTTTACATAACTTACTTAAACACTTTGTCTAATATATTACCAAGGCATGTTACAGCATAGTATACTTGCTCGTGAGTATTTCCTGTTGTTCCAATTTCTGTAAGTATTGCTCCTTTATTTGTATCTTGGTTATATTTTGATCCTCTTATTAAAACTGGTCTAAACAAACCGGGATACATTTCTTCACCTAATTTTACTATTTTTAATGCTATAGCCAAATTTGTTTCCCAATATGGGTTTTCGTAACCTTCGGCTCCAATTCCAACTACAACCATAATTAGCGCTACTTCTTTTCCATTAATCTCAACAGTAGGTCCATTATATAAACTACCATATGCATCTCTATGTACATCTATTATAAGGCCAAATTTTCCGTTGCTTTTTAATTGATTGTTTATAGTTTTTCTAGAATTTGTATATGCATTATCATAGGAAGTATAATCGTGCGGTGTTGTATCCAATATAACATTAAAATTTTTACTAACTAAAGTATCTCTTAAAACACCGGCCACAGACAGCATATTATATTTTGCATCTCTTGTTCTCATCGTTCCTGAATAACTAAATTCATATCCAGGACTATTCACGTATGACTCTGATGTATGAGTACAATATAATAATACCTTGTCTTTGTTTCTCGAAAGCGATACTTCTTTTTTCATAATTGCATCATAATCTATATCTGTTTTATCTGCATAGTTAGTTATAGTAAAACCATACATTTTAACTTTTTGGTAAGTAGACGTATATGATATTTTTATATTTGCCTCATCGTTTTTATTATATGAAAACGTCGAAACAGCACTTCCATCAAATTTATCATCCTTCTTAGCTTCTTCTTTTGGCGGTTCTTCTGTTTTTGTTTCTTCTTTAGCTATAACATAATTATCCACATTTAACACAGGATATATTTTTGAAAAATCCTTTACAGTAATTTTCTTCTCATTTACCGGTACAGTGTCTGTTCCAAGAGCAATAACTACATTTCTCATAATTCCATTATTTAAAAGTAATGCACTAACACTCACTACATTTATTCCAATTACTAAATTCAATATTCTATTCTTTATACTTTCCTTCCTTTGTTTTTTGAAACTCTCCCTACGTTTATTCTTCCAGTTAAAAAAGTCAACTGCTTTATCCATAAAATTATCACCTAATTTCATGATATTACAGTTGACATTTAATTATTCCAATAAATCTGACATTGTTTCGTTATATTTCTCAAGCACCATAACTGTACGTTCTTTAAGTTCAACAACTTCTTTTTTAATATCCAATAACTTTTCTTTTTCAGCTTCTATCAATGCTTCTATTCTATTTTTTTCATTTATGGCTTCTTGTCTAGCATTTTCAATTATTGCTTTTGATTGATCTTCAGCAGTTATCAATGCATTGGCAACTTTTTCTTGTTTTTCCAAATACTCACTATCATAACGCTCTAGTTTTTTTCTAATTATTGTTATCTCATTAGAAAGTCTGTTAACTTCAGCTTTTTCCAACTGAATTCGGCCCTCATAGTCTGCCTTCATGTCCTTTATATACTCTTCTACGTCTTTTTTGGCATAACCAAACATTTCAGTATCAAACTTTCTTTCATTCTCCATTTTATACTACCCCCACATTACGTTATGAATTATACCAAAATATATGCTAATTTTCAAGTAGTCGTAAATAAATTATATAGTGTCTTGTGAAACCACCAGTTACCATTAAAATTAAGACAATAAATTATAGCACATATACACTTTTCCTTTACACTCACATGTCTTATCTAATATTTATTTTATATGAATATTTACCTCATCTGAAATCTGCCATGCAATAATTAGATTTCATAAAAAACTCCTTAGCTGTCTGAGGTCTATTCCTCAAACGCTTGCTAAGAAGTTTACCTACACTCGCAAAATTACTAGTTCACACTAAATTTTACTTAAATTTAATTTCCAAATTATCTCGTTTTCTTTCTTATTAAAATTCAGAATACTAGAAAATTGAGTTTACAGTTATTCATTATTTAATCCTAAGTTCTTTATATACAACTAAACCTTTTTCTTGAAGTTCTTTTATAGTAACCATTTTAGAATCTATAGCCTCTTTAAGTGACACTTCCGTTCCATTATTAAATTTGATTGTTATATTTTGACTTTTTATACAAGGTAAGAAATAATCATAAACATTATCTGAATAAATTCCCTCTAATGCTTCAGCGCACACTTCTGTTGTATCTATAATTTCAAAATCTTCACCTTTTTTTGCAGCCATTTTTGAAGTTAAATCAAAAAGTATTAAAATACATATACATGCCGCTACCACTGTACCCATTATACATAAAACTTTTTTCACTATATCACTCCTTAAGATATACTAATATTATACCATATCATTTCTTAAATTTAAAACTTACTTATTTATAGCAAAAGAGGCCATCAAGGCCCCTTTTTTAAATATAATAATTTGGATTATTAAGTGTCATTACGTTATTTTTATACGTTTGTATCTCAAAATGCAAGTGAGTACCTGATGAGTTACCAGTGTTACCCATTCTAGCTATAGTTGCTCCTGCACTAACCTGAGTGCCAACACCTACCTGTATAGAACCGCTTCGTAGATGCGCATACAACGTATATAACGCTGTACCATCAGAAGTCGTTCCGTGATAAATTTTTACATAGCATCCAAATGATGACGCATATGGGTTTGTGTTTACAGCAGATACCGTACCAGATTTATATGCATATATGTTAATGTTTGCTCCTCCATAAGATGCTATATCTACACCCCTATGAGAAGAAGAGTATAACGTATTACCATAGCCTTGCGTTTGAACAACCTTTCCTCTTTCAGTCGGATATACGCCACCTGCAAGAAGAGAATAAAGCTCTCCAGATGCTTTAGTTCCACTATAACTCATACCAGAATATGAATATGTGTAAGTTCTAACTACTGGCTTATATCTACTTACCAAAGTAGAATAAGTACTCTTTGCTTTATCTGTATCAGTAAGGGTAACTAGTTCTGGTAACTTTTGTTCCACTACTTCTACCTTAACTGAGGATTTTATTGCGGATTTAAGTTTACTTGCATATGAATCTGCTTCAGATTTTGATGCAAATGTCATTTCTGTATTTCCTTTTACTGCAACATTATATACAGTATACTCTGTATCTATGAAAGCTCTTAAATTAGTATATTGGTTCTGTTCTTCTATAACAGATTCTCTTACATATGTTAATTCATAAGTTGGGGTACCAGCAAGTGATACTTCAACCTCAAGTCCATCTGCTTTTTTTTCTTCAACAAGTTTTTCATAAACTTCATCAAATTCTGCTGGACTTTCAAAATATGCAACCTCTTCATCGTTTATTTTAGCTATATATTGAGGCACATAAACATTTAATACTGTCACCACAACTGCAGTAAATGATAATACCAATAATACAGTTGTTATAAATATAAACTTAAGTGTTCGCAGGGCACTACCCTTTTTCACTTTAATACACCTTTCCTTTCGGCACAAATATTATTATACCATAAATCATTTCTTTTTGCAAATTTTACAATTTGCATACGCGTTATCATTAGTTAACTTCAAATCTTTGCATCATTCTATCACATACTATATTATATGTCAAATATACCTAAAACTATTTTATGCTTGCCTTAATTTATGGCGTTATAACCATTAAGAGTTTAAAATGCAGTTTCTTCAAACATAATAAAAACTCCTTAGCCATTCGAGGTTCATGCCTCGAACTTGCTAAAGAGCTCGCTTATGTTCGCTAAAATTGCTACTTCGTACCAA
>OIYG01000080.1_pt1 | contig 102441 bp, 91 predicted proteins | sample 1587861 | NCBI WGS metagenome assembly OIYG01 (sample SAMN03283272) | human gut metagenome | biome: human-associated habitat; material: feces | host: Homo sapiens | place: Peru | collected 2012 | reverse complement strand
TAAGGAACCGCCGTGTACGGAACCGTACGCACGGTGGTGTGAGAGGTCGGCTAATTAACTAATGGTTAGCCTCCTACTCGATTGACGATATGCCGGATATTTATTTCTTATTTGTTTTGTCAAGCTCTAACATCTTCATGGCACGAACTTTTAACGGAAGTCCGAATAAGGTGATAAAGCCTTCTGCGTCGTGGTGGTCATACAGATCTCCGGTTGTGAAGCTTGCGAGAGATTCACTGTATAAAGAATACGGAGAAGTAGTGCCGGCTTTGATGATATTTCCTTTGTAAAGTTTGAATTTTACTTCACCGGTCACATATTTCTGTGTGGATTCTACGAATGCCTGAACTGCCTCGCGCAGCGGAGTGAACCATTTTCCTTCGTAAACGATCTGAGCCATCTTGTTGCCCATATCTTTTTTCGCGTTCATGGTATCACGGTCAAGAACGAGTTCTTCGAGCTGTCTGTGTGCTTCCATCAGGATCGTTCCGCCAGGAGTTTCATAGACACCACGGGACTTCATGCCGACAACACGGTTTTCCACGATGTCGATGATGCCGATTCCGTGTTTGCCGCCGAGTGTGTTAAGCTCACGGATGATGTCGGAAACTTTCATCTTTTTGCCGTTTACGGAAGTCGGAACACCGGCTTCAAAGGTCATGGCCACATATTCGCCTTCATCCGGAGCTTTTTCCGGGGAAACACCAAGAACCAGAAGATGATCGTAGTTTGGCTCTAAGGACGGATCCTCAAGCTCAAGACCCTCATGGCTGATGTGCCACAGGTTACGGTCACGGCTGTAGCTGGAATCTGCGGAGAACGGAAGATCGATGCCATGTGCCTTGCAGTATGCGATCTCATCTTCACGGGACTGCATGTTCCATTTGTCATTTCTCCAAGGAGCGATGATCTTTACATCCGGAGCAAGTGCCTTGATCGCAAGCTCGAAACGGATCTGGTCATTTCCTTTTCCTGTAGCGCCGTGGCAGATCGCAACCGCGCCTTCTTTTCTGGCGATCTCCACTAATTTTTTTGCGATGCCCGGACGTGCCATGGAAGTACCGAGCAGATATTTGTTTTCGTATACAGCGTCTGCCTGTACACATGGAACGATGTAGTCATCACAGAACTCATCTACGATATCTTCAATATATAATTTGGAAGCACCGGATAATTTTGCTCTTTCTTCCAGTCCGTCCAGTTCTTCGCCCTGTCCGCAGTCTACGCAGCAGCAGATGACGTCATAATCATAATTTTCTTTTAACCACGGGATGATCGCCGTGGTATCCAATCCGCCTGAATAGGCTAATACAACTTTTTCTTTCATTTTTATTCATCCTTTCGTTGGTTTTTCATACCGTTAGCAATAATATACCCCATAATCTGTAAAAAAGCAAGCGAAAAAATATACATGCATTATAAATAAAAATTCATAAAAGACTTGCATAAAAACAGAAATGAATGTATAATTATGCAATATCAAAAAGAGTACATGAAAAATCACGGAAACAGGGTAGAAGAATAAGGAATTTGTGCTAAAATAGAAAAGAATGGTTTTTTATGAAACATATGACAGGAGGAAGTTTGATATGGTAAAAGTCGGAATTATAGGAGCAACCGGATATGCGGGAGGCGAACTGGTCAGAATCCTTTTAAGACATAGAGATGTAGAAATAAAATGGTACGGTTCAAGAAGTTATATCGATAAAAAATATGCGGAAGTATATCAGAACATGTTCGAACTGGTAGAAGACAAATGTCTGGATGACAATATCGAAAAGCTCGCGGACGCGGTGGATGTGATCTTTACAGCGACACCGCAGGGCTATCTGGCAGGCATCCTCACAGAGGAGATATTAAATAAGGTAAAGATCATCGACCTGAGCGCGGATTACCGGATCAAAGATGTTTCGGTTTATGAGAAATGGTATAAGTTAGAGCACAAGAGTCCACAGTTTATTGAAGAGGCAGTCTATGGACTGTGTGAGGTCAACAGGGATCAGGTGAAAAAAGCAAGACTGGTAGCAAATCCGGGCTGCTATACGACCTGCTCGATCTTAACGGCATATCCGCTTGTGAAGGAAGGGCTGATCGATCCGAATACGTTAATCATCGACGCAAAGAGCGGTACTTCCGGAGCCGGCAGAGGCGCAAAGGTGCCGAATCTGTACTGTGAGGTCAATGAAAATATGAAAGCATACGGTGTTACAACGCACAGACATACGCCGGAGATCGAAGAGCAGTTAGGCTATGCGGCGGGCAAAAATATTACGGTTACATTTACCCCGCATCTTGCACCGATGAACCGTGGCATACTTGCGACAGAGTACGCGTCTCTGGTGCCAAAGGCGGATGGAACGATGCCGACAGCAGAGGATCTGCGCGCTGCCTATGAAAAATATTATAAGAAAGAAAAATTTGTCCGAGTTCTGCCGGATGGTGTCTGCCCGGAGACGAAATGGGTCGAAGGCAGCAACTATGTGGATGTGAATTTCAAAGTAGACGAAAGAACCGGACGCGTGGTCATGATGGGAGCGCTTGATAATCTGGTCAAGGGAGCAGCCGGACAGGCAGTACAGAACATGAATCTGCTGTTTGGATTTGATGAGGCAGAAGGTATCGATCTGGTACCGATGTTCCCGTAAAAAAATAAAAAGATAAAGAGGTCTTATAACATGGGAGAACCGCAGTTTGAGATCCGGGAAATGACGATCGATGATTTCCCGGAGGTACATAAATTATGGATGACGATCAAGGGATTTGGGATCCGTACGATCGATGATTCCAAAGAAGGTGTGGAACGTTTTATCAAAAGAAACCCGACGACAAGTATCGTGGCAGAGGCAGACGGAAAGATCGTGGGATCGATCCTCTGCGGACATGACGGAAGAAGAGGATGCTTCTATCATGTCTGTGTGGCGGAAACGTACCGGAAGCACGGGATCGGAAAGACGATGGCAGTGGCAGCGATGCGTGCACTCAAGGCAGAAAAGATCAATAAAGTCTGCCTGATCGCGTTTAAGGATAATGAGATCGGAAACTGCTTCTGGAAGAGTGTGGGCTGGACGTTCCGTGAGGATTTGAATTATTACGATTTTACATTGAATGAGGAAAATATCACCAATTTTAACAAGTAGAAGGGAGCTTTATCATATGAAGCAGATCAGTGGCGGAGTTACCGCAGCAAAAGGATTTTGCGCTGCATCTACGGCAGCAGGGATCAAATATAAAGACAGAAAAGATATGGCGCTTATTTTTTCAAAGACACCGTGTAAGGCGGCGGGTACCTTTACAACCAATATCGTAAAGGCAGCGCCGGTCAAGTGGGATCAGAAGATCGTGGCGGAGAGCGCGTGCGCACATGCGGTTGTGGTGAATGCCGGGATCGCAAACGCCTGTACCGGACAGGAAGGCATGGATTACTGCAGCCAGACCGCGGATCATGCGGCAGAGCTATTGAAAATTCCGGCGGACAGCGTGTTAGTGGCATCTACCGGGGTGATCGGAATGCAGCTTCCGATGGAACGCATCAAAGACGGCGTGTCCGCAATGGTCCCGGAACTTTCGGATGCAAACGAAGCGGGACACCAGGCTTCCCTTGCGATCATGACGACCGATACACATGAAAAAGAAGTGGCAGTTGAGATTGAGCTGGGCGGAAAGACCGTTACGATCGGCGGCATGTGCAAAGGCTCCGGAATGATCCATCCGAATATGTGTACGATGTTGAGTTTTGTGACCACAGACGCGGCGATCACAAAAGAACTGCTGCAGGAAGCGCTGAGCGAGAATGTAAAAGATACCTATAACATGATCTCGGTGGACGGCGATACTTCGACAAATGATACCTGTCTGCTTCTTGCAAACGGGGAAGCGGGAAATGCTGAGATTTCGGAGAAAAACGAGGATTACCGCAAATTCGCGGAGGCATTAAATTTTGTCAACACCACACTGGCAAAGCAGATGGCAGGAGACGGAGAGGGCGCGACCGCGCTCTTTGAAGTGAAAGTCATTCATGCGAAGGACAAAGAGCAGGCAAAGGTGCTTAGCAAATCGGTTATTACATCGAATCTTACCAAGGCGGCAATCTACGGACATGACGCGAACTGGGGCAGGATCCTCTGTGCAATGGGCTACTCCGGCGCGGTATTCGATCCGGAAAAAGTCGATCTGTATTTTAGCAGCAAAAACGGTGAGATCAAGATCATTGAAAACGGTGTGGCTCTGGATTATTCCGAGGAAGAGGCGACAAAGATCCTCTCCGCAGAGGCAGTGACCGCAACGGCAGATATCAAAATGGGCGACGCGTCCGCGACAGCATGGGGCTGTGATCTGACTTATGATTATGTCAAGATCAATGCGGATTACCGTTCTTAAAAATAGAAAAAGCGACGGAGGATGTAACATTGGAAGAAAAGAATATGAAAGAGATCATGGAAAAAGCGGAAGTCCTGATCGAGGCACTGCCGTATATCCAGCGGTTCAACCGGAAGATCATTGTAGTAAAATATGGCGGAAGTGCCATGGTGGATGAAGAATTAAAAAAGAATGTCATTCAGGACGTGACACTTTTAAAGTTAGTTGGATTTAAGCCGATCATCGTTCATGGCGGCGGCAAGGAGATCAGCAAATGGGTCGGCAAGGTCGGCATGGAACCGGAATTTGTCAACGGACTCAGAAAGACCGATGCGGCAACGATGGAGATCGCGGAGATGGTACTTGGCAAGGTCAATAAGTCTCTGGTGCAGATGGTAGAATCCTTAGGGGTCAACGCGATCGGTATCAGCGGCAAGGACGGCGGACTGTTAAAGGTAGACAAAAAGCTTTCAAACGGACAGGACATCGGATTTGTCGGAGACGTAAAGGAAGTCAATCCGAAGATCCTCTATGATCTGCTGGAGAAAGATTTCCTTCCGATCGTATGCCCGGTCGGTATGGATGATGAATTCAATACCTATAACATCAATGCGGATGACGCGGCATGTGCGATCGCAAGAGCGGTAAAAGCAGAAAAACTGGCATTTCTTACCGATATTGAGGGTGTATACAAAGATCCGGAGGATAAGGATACCCTGATCTCGGAGCTTCCGGTTTCCGATGCGCGCAAGCTGATCGAGGACGGCTACATCGGCGGCGGTATGCTTCCAAAGTTAAACAACTGTATCGATGCCATCGAAAACGGAGTATCCAGAGTGCATATTTTAGACGGACGTATCGCGCACTGTCTGCTGCTTGAAATCTTTACAAACAGAGGAATCGGAACAGCCATTTTAGGAGATAAGGAGACGAAATTCTATCATGAGTAAACAGGGATATATTGACGAAGCGGAAAAAGAACTGTTACATACCTATAATCGTTATCAGATCGTGCTGGATAAGGGCGAGGGCGTGTACCTCTATGACACGGACGGAAAAAAATATCTTGATTTTGCAGCCGGGATCGCGGTGCAGGCGTTCGGTTACGGAAAGAAGGAATATAATGACGCGTTAAAGGCACAGATCGACAAGCTGATGCATACTTCAAATCTCTACTATAATGTGCCGATCATCCATGCGGCAGAGCGTGTGTTAAAGGCATCCGGCATGGATCGCGTGTTCTTTACCAACAGCGGCGCGGAGGCGATCGAGGGAGCTATCAAATCCGCAAAAAAATATGCTTATACAAGAGACGGTCATGCGGGTCATGAGATCATTGCGATGGAACATTCTTTCCACGGAAGAACGATCGGAGCACTGTCTGTGACCGGAAACGCGCATTACAGAGAACCGTTTGAGCCGTTGATGCCGGGCGTAAAATATGCGACTTTCAATGATCTTTCCAGCGTGGAAGCACAGATCAATGAAAATACCTGCGCGATCCTTTTTGAGACGATCCAGGGTGAGGGCGGAATCTATCCGGCAACAGAAGAGTTTATGAAAGGTGTGCGCAAACTCTGCGATGAGCATGACATCCTTCTGATCTTAGACGAGATCCAGTGCGGTATGGCACGCAGCGGTGAGATGTTCGCATGGCAGCATTACGGGGTGAAACCGGATATCATGACGAGCGCGAAGGCGCTTGGTTGTGGTGTGCCAGTCGGAGCGTTTTTAATGACAGAGCGTGTTGCCGAGAAGTCTCTGGTACCTGGAGACCACGGAACAACTTACGGTGGAAATCCTTTTGTCGGTGCGGCAGTTGATAAGGTGCTCGAACTCATGGAAAAAGAGCATCTGACCGAGCATGTAAAGGAGATCGCGCCATATCTGGAAAAACGCCTGGATGAACTTGTGGAAAAATATGACTTTTTAACGGCACGCCGTGGAATGGGACTGATGCAGGGAATCGTCTGCGAAAAACCGGTCGGACAGGTGTCTGCAAAGGCGCTGGAAGAGGGACTGATCCTTATTACGGCAGGAAGCGATGTACTTCGTATCGTACCGCCGCTCATTATTGAAAAAGAACATGTCGATGAGATGGTGGAAAAACTGGAGAAGGTTTTTCAGAAGATGAAATAAAAAAAACAGATGAGAAGAGAGAAATAGGATGGAAAAACAGAATAAGAAACTGCTTTCTGTAACCGTGCTTTTGATCTGCCTTGCCGGTATGGCGGGCATTGCGGTGGCGGACGGGGAAAAGGCGTCCGCACCGCAGGAAGAAAAAGAGACGGCGGAGTATGAACAGGCACAGCCGGAGCTTACGTTATGGTATACGGACGATAGCATGACTGGTTATCTGTATGACTGTGCGAAAAAGTATTATGAAGAGAGCGGCATTGCGGTAGATGTGGTCTTAAAGGATAGTCTGGGATTTGTGGAGAGTATTTACCAGACCTCAATGGATGACGCGGGATATCCCGACATCTACATGATTCAGAATGATTCTCTTGGAAAAGCGTACTTATATGGACTGGCGGCAGAAAATGAAGATGCAGATGTGTTTCGCGCGGATGACGCGGGAAATGCAGTGACTGCATCTTCTTGTGGTGGAAAAATGTATGCATACCCGCTTACTTTCCACACACCGGTTTTTGTATACCGTTCCGATGTCTTTGCCACGGCACCGGCAAGCGTGGAACAGATTTTTGCGATGGCGCAGAATGACGAACTCGGTCTGATCGCCGGAAATCTGATCGAGTGGAATGTGGCGGATGAATTTTATGATTTCCCGTTTGTCGGGGAAAGCTTTTCGTTTGACGAAAACGATATGGGAAATCTTTCCGTGACGACAGACGAAGCGCGTTACGCAGAGGAACTTGCCTTTTTCGGCGGACTGACGGAGACCATCGATCTGGACACGGAAACGATGACAGGAAAACAGGTGCTGGATGATTTTAATTCCGGTGCCACACTCTCCGCGATCATTGATTCCTGGGATCTTGGAGCGGTAAATGGTGATACCTGTCAGGTGGCGGCACTGCCTGCCATGGATGATACGCTTTCTATGCGTGGCGGTTCCTACACAGAACTTCTTGTGGTCAACGCGTTTACGGAAAAAGAGAAAAAGGCGGCGGATTTCGCGTCTTATGTTACGACGGAGGCAATGGGAGATTTTGAGGCGCAGACAGGGCATATCCCTGTAAAGGGAAGCGTGATCACCGATGAAACGAGCCGTATCATTTATAATGCATATGAGAATTCGGTATCAATTCCAAATACGATGGATGTGGAAGATTTTCTGCGGGAACTGAAAAACAGGATGACAGCGGTCTGGAATGGAGCGCCGGTTTAGGAATATTTAAGAAACATGTACTTGTCATAACAGCAAAATTTCGTTAGAATATAGGATAGTCGGACATTGAGGAACTCTTTCATAAATAAGATTATGAAGGAGCAATGTTTATGCAAACAAAAGAGTGCAGAAGAAAAAAGAAAACGGTCTGGATCGTGATCTCGCTGTGGCTGATGGTGATCACCGGATGCGGAAAAACAGAGAAAGTATATCTCTCCACGGAGGAAGAAACAGAAGCGGCTGAGCGCGTGGAACAAAGCGTGGGGCAGGATACCGAGCAGGAGAAAGCGGAGCAGGATACAGAATGCGCCGTGTATGTATGCGGTGCGGTTGTCACACCGGGAGTCTATGTGCTTCCTGGCGGGAGCCGGATCTGTGAGGCGGTCGCGGCGGCAGGCGGTATGCAGGAAAACGCGGCATACGAGAGCCTGAATCAGGCGGAAGAGATACACGACGGACAGATGATCGTTGTTCTGACGGAAGAAGAAATGCAGAATGAGCAGGTACAGAAAGATGACACGCAAAAGAGCGATACGGCAGACGGGCGTGTTGATCTCAACACTGCGACAAAGACACAGCTTATGACGCTGCCCGGGATCGGAGAAGCGAAAGCGGACAGTATCATTGCATACCGGGAGAAAAACGGCGGTTTTTCTTCGATAGAAGATATCAAAAAAATAGAGGGCATCAAAGAAGGTGTCTTTTCAAAAATCAAAGACAGTATCGCAGTCAACTGAGGTGGGAAAATGGCGAAGAAAGTTCTTGTAGTAGATGACGAAAAATTGATCGTAAAGGGAATCCGGTTCAGTCTGGAACAGGACGGAATGGAAGTGGAATGTGCGTATGACGGTGAGGAAGCGCTAAAGCTGGCAACGGAGAATCAGTATGATATGATCCTTCTGGACATCATGCTCCCCAAGATGGACGGGTTTGAGGTGTGCCAGCAGATCCGGGGATTCTCGGATGTGCCGATCGTAATGCTGACCGCAAAGGGAGACGATATGGATAAGATCCTCGGACTGGATTACGGTGCCGATGACTATATCACAAAACCGTTTAATATCCTTGAGGTCAAGGCGCGTATCAAGGCGATCATGCGCAGAACATCCGGAAAGCGCGAAAAGGAAGAAGCGGTAAAAGTCATAGAAAGCGGAGACCTGAAATTAGACGGTGAGAGCAGACGGCTTTTTATTCTTGGAAAAGAGATCAATCTGACCGCAAAAGAGTTCGATCTTTTAGAGCTGCTTGTAATGAATCCGGGCAAAGTGTACAGCAGAGAAAATCTTTTGAACATTGTCTGGGGATATGAGTATCCGGGCGATGTGAGAACAGTGGACGTGCATGTGCGCAGACTGCGTGAAAAGATTGAAAAAAATCCGAGTGAACCGAAATATGTACACACCAAATGGGGCGTAGGCTATTATTATCAGGGATAATGGCAGAGGAACCAGAAGATGACGAAGAAAAAGATTGTGACATTTTTTAAAAGCCTGAAGTTCCGGCTTATCATACTGTTTCTGCTTTTTGGCATTCTGCCGGGGATTCTGCTTCGGGCTGGAATGCTTCAGGCTTATGAAAAAAAGGCGGTTTCCAACCGGAGTATTGATATTTTAAGTCAGGCAAAGATCTTGGCGAACCGCGTGGTGGCAGACGATTATCTGCACAACAGTACATCGGAAGTGATCAATGCGCAGTTAGACCAGCTTTCTACGATCTATGACGGCAGAGTGATCCTGATCGATGATACGTTCCGAATCGTGAAGGATACCTATGGATTGGATCAGGATAAGACGATCATTTCCGAGGAAGTCATGCAGAGTTTTTACGGAAAGGAAATGTCGAACTACGATTCGGAAAACCGTTATATCGAGATGACGATCCCGCTTACGGATGTCGGGACCAAGGATGTGGTCGGTGTGATGCTTGTAAGTGTGTCAACGGACAGCATTCTTTCCAACCTGGATTATTTAAAGACCAGTATTCTGACGATACAGGTGATCAGCGCGCTGGTGATCCTTGCAGTAGCGGTATTTCTGGCAGGACGTCTGACCAGACCGTTTCTTAAGATATCAAAATCCATCGAGGAGATCCAGACCGGATATGGCAGCAGTGACCTTAAAGTGGATGATTTTTCGGAAACGCAGGAGATATCGACCAAGTTTAACGAACTGACTGCGCGGATGAAGGTGCTTGACGATTCCAGACAGGAGTTCGTATCCAATGTCTCCCATGAATTAAAGACACCGCTGACTTCGATGAAGGTACTTGCGGATTCATTAAACGGGCAGGAAGATGTGCCGATCGAGCTGTATCGGGAATTTATGCAGGATATCGGTGGTGAGATTGAGCGGGAGACCAAGATCATCAATGATCTGCTTTCGCTGGTCAAAATGGATAAATCGGCGGCAGATTTAAACATATCCCAGGTCAATATGAATGAGCTCTTGGAGCAGATATTAAAGCGGCTGCGTCCGATCGCGGAGAAGCAGCATGTGGATCTGGTGCTTGAGAGTTTCCGGCCGGTAACTGCCGAGGTCGATGAGGTCAAGATCACACTTGCGATCACCAATCTTATTGAAAACGGGATCAAGTATAATAAACCGGACGGATGGGTACATGTATCACTCAATGCGGATCATCAGTTCTGTTATTTGAAGGTATCGGATTCCGGGATCGGAATTCCGGAGGAATCCTTAGAACATATTTACGAACGTTTTTACCGGGTGGATAAATCCCATTCGAGAGAGATTGGTGGAACAGGACTTGGACTTGCGATCACGCGGAATGCGATCCTGATGCACCGTGGGGCGATCAAGGTATTCAGTACGGTCGGAGAGGGAACGATCTTTAATGTCAGACTTCCGTTAAATTACATTGCATAAAGGGAGAAAAATGTGAAAAAGACAGGATTATTGTTTTTGCTCTTTCTTCTCTTACTCTGCGGATGTGGCAGAAAGGGAGAGAACGCGGAGCAGCAGAACGGTTATCAGATCTATTATATCAATAAAGACGGAACCAAGATTGTAGGACGGGACTACGAAATGCAGGCGCAGGACAGTGAGGGACAGATGCGGGAACTGCTTGCCGCGCTGCAGGAGGATACCGGGGCAGTCGATGTCAAACGGACGATACCGGCGGATGTGACGGTGACAGAGTATGAGTTGTCCGGGGAGCAGCTGTCGATCGGATTTGATGGAAATTATCTGCATATGGATGCCATGACGGAGGTCTTGTGCAGGGCGGCGGTAGTCCGCACGATGACACAGTTAAAGGACATTTCCTGCGTGTCTTTTTATGTGGATGGGGCACCGCTCACCGATAAAAACGGAAATGTAGTCGGAGTCATGACCAATGACAGTTTTGTGGAAAATCCGGGTGAGCAGATCAATTCCATTCAGGAAGCAACGATCACGCTGTATTTTGCGAATATGGCGGGAGACGGTCTTGTGCGTGAAACACAGAAAGTGCATTACAGCAGCAATATTTCCATGGAGAAACTGGTCGTGGAGCGGCTGCTTGAGGGCCCGCTTGAGGAGGGAGAGCAGTCTGCGATCCCGCAGGGAACCAAGTTAGTCAGTGTTTCCACAGTGGATGGTGTCTGCTATGTCAATTTTGATGAGGGATTTCTGAATCAGAATTATGAGATCAAAGAACCGGTGGTCATCTATTCGATCGTGGATTCCCTTTCGGAACTTTCTTACGTCAGTAAAGTGCAGATAGCGGTAAACGGAGATACCAAGGGAAAGTACCGGGATGATTACGCGTTTGATACGCTGTACGACCGGAATCTGGATTATCTCACCGGAGAGAAGGAGGAGGAGACCGAAACTGAATAGACGGCCATTGTGTCAGGCGGCGGCAGGCTTTGTATTTGGAGTGGGCTATATGCTTACAAAAGAAAAATACATCCTGCTTGCGGCAGGGATCCTGTCTGTGACGGCTTCTTTTGAACTGATCCGAAAACGGCGGTTTGCCCGCATGCTGATCCAGGGTGGCGCGTTTCTTGCGATGCTTCTTACCGGTATGCGGGTGACAGACGGAGAGCTTACCAAAATAGCGGCGTATCAGGCGTATATCGGGGAAAAGCAGTCTGTGGCGTGTCAGGGCAGGATCTACAGAAAAGAAGTAACAGACGATCAGACAGTCCTCTATCTGAAAGATTGTATCTTTCAGGTGGAATCAGTCAATTATTCTTGTAATCATATCTTAGTATATTTCGACACCGGTCAGTATCCGATCGGGAAAACCATTGTAGTAAAAGGCGTGCTGTATCCGCTCTCGGAGGCGCACAATGAAGGAAATTTTGATGAAAAGGCCTATTACCGGGCAAAGCAGATTGATTTTAAGGTAAAACAGGCAAAGCTGCTTGGAATCTATGGAGAAACGAACTGGTTTGCAGAGAAACTTTTTGCACTCGCGGAGCGCTTAAAGTGTGTCTATCAAAAAGAAATGTCGCCGCAGAATGCCGGCGTGATGATGGGGATGGTGCTCGGGGACAAGTCGCAGCTGGATTCAGAGATAAAAACCATGTATCAGAAGTCCGGGCTCTCGCATGTGCTCTGTGTTTCGGGTCTGCACTTGTCGGTCATCGGGCTGACGTCTTACCGCTTCCTAAAAAAACGGGGTGGAACCTATCGTGGAGCAGGGCTTTTTGCGGGAAGTCTGGTATTTTGTTTTGCGTATATGAGTGGCTTTGATGTATCTGCCAGGCGGGCGTTTTTGATGTTTCTTTTCCTGCTTGCGGCGGATGGCATGGGGAGAAGCTACGATTCGCTTACGGCGCTTGCGGCAGCCGGGGTGCTGTTGCTTGGCGGAAATCCGTTTCTGCTTTTTTACCCCGGATTTTTGTTCTCATTTGCGGCGGTCACGGGTGTAGTTGTCGCTGGAAAGGCATTGGCAGCCGGATTTTTGCCGGAACATGCACTGCTAAAAAATATTTTGACCAGCGCAGGGATCCAGCTTATGACGCTTCCGCTTGTATGCAGTTTTTATTATGAGATCCCGGTCTATGCGGTATGGATCAATCTGATCCTGCTTCCGTTTATGGGAGTCGTGTTGGGATGCGGACTGATCGGCGGGATCCTTGGTACCGCAGTGCCCAGGCTTGCGCATTTGATTCTGTGGCTGCCCGATCTTTTACTGTTATTCTATGAAAAAGTGTGTGGCGCCTTTCTGGCGCTTCCATGTGCGCAATGGATCACGGGAAGTCCGGGGAGAGCGCGGCTGATCGTTTATTACGGCCTGCTTGCAGTGCTGCTCTTTTCTGCAGGGAAGCGGACAGAAGGACAAAAAAGTACCGGGATGCGGAAACGGCTGTGTCTGGGTGGCGGCATGGTAATGCTTGTTGGGATCCTGCTTTTTCCGCATAAAAAGCAGATGGAGATCGATGTTTTGGATGTCGGACAGGGAGATGGCATTTATCTTTGCACGAGCGATGGCATATCAATGTTTTTCGATGGCGGCAGCAGCAGTGTGTCTGGCGTTGGCACATACCGGATCCTGCCGTTTTTAAAAGCGAAAGGCGTGAGGCGGATCGATTACTGGTTCGTCAGCCATACGGACGCAGATCATATCAATGGGCTGGAAGAGATCCTGCAGCTGGATTACCCGATCGGGACTGTTGTGTTTCCGGAATATGGATACCGGGATGCTTCCCTTGAAAAATTGGAGAAAGAGATTGAAAGAAACGGAATTATGATATGCTATTTAAAAGCAAAGGAGAGTCTGCGGATGAAAAATGACCGGATCACCTGTATTTTTCCAACCGCAGATTATCCGGTGGAGGATGCCAATGCCGGTTCGATGGTGTTATTGTATGAGACAGAAGGGTTCCGCGGTCTTTTTACCGGTGATATTTCAAAGGCAGAAGAAGAATGGCTTACAGAGAAAACAAAGCTGCCGGAGCTGTCTTTTTATAAGGCGGCACATCATGGCTCAAATTATTCCAATTCAGAAGACTTTTTAAAGGTGCTCTCACCGGAAGTCTGTGTAGTTTCGTGCGGCGCGAACAACAGGTACGGACATCCGGGAAAGGACGCGGTGGCACACATGGAAGCGTATGCGTCAGAGATCTGCTACACCATGAAAGGCGGTCGGATCCGAATAAGGAAGACGAAAGAGGGCTTTGCGGTACAAAACTATGGAAAGCCGCTTGAAGAAAAAGTGTATCCTGTGCTAAAATAAATTTTATGAAAACGATTGATGAAGATATTAAAAGCGGACAATTTAAGAGGGTATATCTGTTATTTGGGGAGGAAGCATACTTAAAGCATCAGTATAAACGGAAGTTGAAGCAGGCGTTGGTCGCTTCGGATGATACGATGAATTTTTCATCATTTGAGGGAAAGGATATCAATCCAAAAGCCATTATTGACCTGGCGGAAACGCTTCCGTTTTTCGCGGATCGAAGACTGATCTTGATCGAGAACAGCGGCTTTTTTAAAAATTCCTGTGAGGAGCTGGCAGCGTATCTTCCGGAACTGCCGGAGAGTACCTGCCTTGTTTTTGTGGAAGAGGAAATTGATAAGCGTTCAAAGATGTATAAGGCGGCGCAGAAGACAGGGAGCGTTGTGGAATTTAAAAAGCAGACGGATGAGATCCTGATCCGCTGGATCCTTGGCCGGTTAAAAAAGGAAAAACGCAATATCACCACCCCGGTCATGCAGCTTTTTTTGAGCCGTACCGGAACAGATATGGAAAACATTGACAGAGAGCTGGAAAAGCTGATCTGTTACACGATGGGAAAAGATGTGATCGAGGCTGCGGATGTGGAAGCGGTCTGTGTGGGACAGACGACCAACAAGATCTTTGAGATGGTAAATGCCATTGCTGAAAAAAATCAGAAAAAGGCACTTTCTTTATATTATGATCTGCTGGCACTGAAGGAACCGCCCATGCGGATCCTGTTTCTGATCACAAGGCAGTTTCATATTCTGATGCAGGTGAAAGATCTGCGCAGACTTGGGTTTGATAATAAATCGATCGCGTCGAAAGCCGGAATACCGGAGTTCGCGGTGAGGAGAAATCTGGTGCAGGCGAAAAGCTTTTCGATGAAAGAACTTCGGGCGGCACTGGAAGATGGCGTGCGTGCGGAGGAGGATACCAAGACCGGGCGCATGACAGACCAACTGGCAGTGGAGACGTTTTTGATCCGGTACAGCGGGACGATGGCATGACAACAAAAAAAGAAACATCAGTATGACGGTACTGATGTTTCTTTTTCATTCCGATATTCCGATGCAAAAAGCAGCAGCATTTGCCTTTTGCCATATGTTCATCCCAGATTAAGCGATTTTGTTAACAGCTTTTGTTAAACGGGAAATCTTTCTGGAAGAATTGTTTTTATGATATACACCCTTGGAAGCAGCCTTGTTGATTTCAGCGATTGCTTCGATCAGAGCAGCCTGAGCAGCAGCCTTATCGTTTGCTGTTACAGCAGCTTCAACCTTCTTGATGGATGTTTTAACTCTGGATCTGATTGCCTTATTTCTGGCAGCCTTTGTCTCATTTACTAAAATTCTTTTCTTTGCAGATTTGATGTTAGCCAACCTGTACACCTCCAATTATTGTGAAATAAAATCATTTTCTTATATCAGAGCCGGACACGGACGATCTGATATAAACATACTATGATATTGTAGCTTTCGTAAGAGGATCTGTCAATACATATTTTCGTTTTTTTTGTAAAAAATAGAAATACAGATGATTGATATGCAAAAAATACAGGTGGTGAAAAGATGTACGAGATAAGAACAGACCTTGCGCTGGAGGCAAGAGAAAAATTTGAGGAAGACAACGTCGAGATAAAAGGTGTTGTGTTGGAGGAAAAGAGAGCAGGAAAGGACATGCTGATCTCAAAAGTCGTGATCGAGACCGAAAACGGGGCAAAAAGCATGGGAAAACCAAAAGGAACGTATGTCACGTTAGAGGCGCCGAATATGATGGAGGAGGATGAGGAGTATCATAAGGAAATTTCAGTGGAACTTGCGCGTATCATCCGGGAGCTGGTGCCGCTGGAGCAAAAAGACATGTCGCTTTTGGTCGTGGGACTTGGAAACCGTGAGGTGACACCCGATGCGTTGGGCCCGAATGTGGTAGATCAGCTGTTTGTCACACGCCATATGATCCGGGAATTTGGCACATACGCGCTAGGGGAGGAACACACAAACCAGATCAGCGGGATCGTGCCGGGCGTGATGGCACAGACCGGTATGGAAAGCCTTGAGATCGTGCAGGGGGTGGCTAAAGAGACAAAACCGGACTGCATTTTTGTGATCGATGCGCTTGCGGCGCGGAGTGTAAAGCGCTTAAACCGCACCATACAGATCACAGATGCTGGGATCAATCCGGGATCCGGTGTCGGAAACCACAGAAACGGGATCAACAGAGAAAGCATCGGGGTACCGGTGATCGCAATCGGAGTGCCCACGGTGGTCGATGCGGCAACGATCGTGAGTGACACCATGAGCAGTCTGATCGGGGCAATGACGCAGGCGGAGCACTTAAAACGGATCGGACATTCCTTAAATGCGCTGGAGGAGTCCGAGAAACATGCGCTTTTCCGGGAACTGCTTTCGCCGTCCCTGAATGCGATGTTTGTGACACCAAAGGACATTGATGAGTCGATCCGGCAGATCAGCCTGACACTGTCGGAGGGGTTAAATCTTGCGTTCCAAAAACACGGGGGCATGTCATAAGAAGAAATCGAATGCATATAATATAGTATTTTCGGATAGACAAAGGGGAATCAGGATGCATGCAAAAAGACAGGACAAAGAAGATGGGACAGCTTGCTTCGGCAGCTGTTCTGATTTTTATGGTATTTTTGTGCTTTCATATAAAAGATCAGGGGATGAATCAAACTCTTTTTGAGCAGGCACTAAGTGAGGGGAAACGCGTGCTGTTTCATCAGACAGCCAGGCAGTACGCGATGCAGATCGGCTATATTATGGAACAGGACGGAACGGAAAAGACGGCGGCGCAGGTATTGCTTGAGCTTTCCGGGCGTCCGTTTCCGCTTACGGAATACATAGATACGGCAGATGGATATGAAACGCAGGTGGAAAGTCATTTTTCCTATGAAGAGATCGTTGCCATGGAGGCCTCGGATGAGCCGGATGCGGCAGATGGCACCGCATTAAACGAAGAAAATGGGGGAGCCGGCGTGACGGCAGGTGCGGGAGGATGCAGCGGGACGGCAACGGCTGCGGAGAATGCGGCAAACAGCCAGACTACCGTGGAGTTTCAGGTGAGTCAGGCGCCGAAAACGGATATCCCGCTTGATAAACTGAATGATTTTGATTATTTAATACATAATTTTTATGTTGTAGATAAAACAACGACAATTACCGGGGAGCAGTTAAACGCATCGGAACTTCTGGCGCGCGATATGAGGTTGGCCGCACCGACCGGACAGCCGCAGATACTGATCTACCATACCCATTCCCAGGAGGGATATGCGGATTCCGTGCCGGGGGATCCGAACACCACAGTGGTCGGAGTGGGCAATTATCTGACCGAACTTTTACAGGAGCGCTATGGGCTTTCGGTGCTTCATCATACCGGTGAATACGATGTGAATGACAGAGATCATGCCTATGCGAAGGCGGGGCCGGCGTTAGAGCAGATCCTTGCGGAAAATCCGGGCATTGAGGTCGTGATCGATCTGCACCGTGATGGGGTTGCGGACACGACAAGGCTGGTTGCGGATGTCAATGGAAAGCAGATGGCATCGATCATGTTTTTTAACGGGTTAAGCCGTACCACGGCAACGGGGGATATCCCCTACCTCTACAACCCGAATCTTTCGGACAATCTGGCGTTCTCGCTGCAGATGCAGTTGAAGGCGAAACAGTATTATCCGGGATTCTCGCGGTCAATCTATCTGAAGGGATACCGTTATAATATGCATTACTGTCCGAAGACACTTTTAGTCGAGGTCGGGGCGCAGACGAATACCGTGGATGAGGCGATGAGCGCAATGGAACCGCTTGCGGATATTTTATACCGTGTACTGACTGGAAATTAGAGGAAAGCGGTTCCTTTTCCATGGGGAATGTGTTATTCTGGACTTATCCAGAAAATAAGAAAAAAGCTGGGAGAAGGAGGATTTTTATTATGGCAAGATTTACATTACCAAGAGATCTGTACCACGGAAAAGGCGCGCTTGAGGCGTTAAAGACTTTCGAGGGAAAAAGAGCGATCATCTGTGTAGGCGGGGGATCGATGAAGCGTTTCGGATTCCTTGAAAAAGCGCAGAAATATCTGGAAGAAGCAGGTATGGAAGTAAAGCTGTTTGAAGGCATTGAGCCGGATCCGTCTGTGGATACGGTTATGAAGGGCGCGGCAGTCATGCAGGAATTTCAGCCGGACTGGATCGTTGCGATGGGCGGCGGATCTCCGATCGACGCAGCAAAAGCAATGTGGATCAAATATGAGTATCCGGATGTGACATTTGAGGATATGTGCAAGGTGTTCGGGCTTCCGAAACTGCGCCAGAAAGCACACTTCTGCGCAATCTCATCCACGTCTGGAACGGCAACGGAAGTTACCGCGTTTTCCATTATCACGGATTATGAAAAAGGAATCAAATATCCGATCGCGGATTTTGAGATCACACCGGACGTTGCCATTGTTGACCCGGATCTTGCGGAGACCATGCCGCAGAAACTGGTGGCGCACACCGGAATGGACGCGATGACACATGCGATCGAGGCCTATGTTTCCACGGCAAACTGCGATTTTACCGATCCGCTTGCGCTCTATGCGATCCATATGATCCAGAATGATCTGGTAAAATCTTACAATGGAGATATGGAAATGAGAGATTCCATGCACAATGCACAGTGTCTGGCGGGAATGGCATTTTCCAACGCACTGCTCGGAATCGTACATTCCATGGCACATAAGACCGGCGCCGCATTTGCGGATTACGGCGCACATATCATCCATGGAGCTGCGAACGCGATGTATCTGCCGAAAGTAATTGCGTTCAACGCAAAAGATGAGACCGCAAAGAAGCGGTACGGCGCGATCGCGGATTACATGAACCTTGGCGGAAACAGCGATGATGAGAAAGTGGATCTTCTGATCCGGTATCTGCGCGGCATGAATGATGAACTGAACATCCCGCACTGCATCAAAAATTATGGCGCGGACAGTTATCCGACTGAGCAGGGATTTGTCCCGGAGGAAGTATTTTTAGAGAGACTGCCGGAAATCGCGGCGAATGCAATTCTGGATGCCTGTACCGGTTCTAACCCGAGACAGCCGAGCCAGGAGGAGATGGAAAAACTCTTAAAATGCTGCTACTATGATACGGAAGTGGATTTTTAGAATAAAAAAGAAAAGTGGAAAGTTAGATAGAACCGGTGCCCGGACAGAAATGTCTGGGCACCGGTTTTTTATGAAATAGGTCGGTTTCTTTGCAGAGAGCGGAGAAGATCCTGAATGATGTTGAGTTCTGCCGGTGAGCAGTCGGTCATTAAGTTTTCGATTTCTCGGATCTGTTTGCTCTGGCAATCCTCTGACTGAAACAAAATGTGATCCAGTGAAAAGTGCAAAACTTTTGCAAGATGAAAAAGAACATCTATGGAAGGTTTTCGATGTTCACTTTCGAGATGTTTTAAATGGGTCGGAGTAATACCGATCAGTTCTGCAAGTTCTTCCTGCGATAAATGATTTTCCATACGCGCTGTGCGGATTGTATTTCCCAATACGCCTTTTTCAAAATCCATCTCTCATTGCTCCTTTTTGATTAGCATATAGCTAATATTTCATCTTGAAAATTAGCTGAAAGAGAATTATAATGTCTCTGAAAGAGAACTTTTTTATTCATGATGAGTGAAGGGAGAAAAATTTATGAGGAAACGAATGGTAAGAATACTTTCATTTGCAGTGGTACTTGGAATATCTGCTTTCATGCCATTTACAGTGAATGCGAGTGAGGTGGTAAGCACGGAACAGGAGGTGCTGTCAGAAAAAGAAATTGAGAGTAAAAGCAGCGGAATTCAGGAGAATGAATTGGATGTACAGGAAATGACAGAGCAGACGGATATATTTGATGGACAGAATACGTCGTTTTGGACATTTCAGAAAGATGAGCAGAAAAAAGAAGTGGCGATCACCCAGTATAAGGGAACGGCAGCCAATGTGGTGATACCGGGAAAAGTCAGTTTGGATAGTGAGGAATATCAGGTCGTTTTGGGACGTGATGATGATGGACAATGTCGTTTTGCTGGAAACAATACAACAAATACAACCTTAAAAACAGTAGAATTTGGGGAAGGAGTTAAGGCATGCAAAGGGGCTGGAAATTCTATGTTTAATGGTTGCAGAAAATTGAAAAAAATTTCAAATATTCCGACTGGAATAGAAGATTGTATGAATATGTTTTGCAATTGTGGTAGCTTGATAGAAGCTCCAGAGATTCCGGAAGGGGTAACAAACTGTTCTTTTATGTTTTCTGGATGTTCTAACTTGACAGAAGCACCGGAAATTCCTCAGAGTGTAAAGAATTGTCAGCTTATGTTTCAGGGGTGTCAGAATTTGACAAAAGCACCATCCGTTCTTTATGAGGGGATGGATTGTGGAGGAATGTTTAATGCATGCACAAAACTTTCTGGCAGCATGAAGGTGTTAGGAAAAATAAATCCATATTATCTTACATGGCAAGTACTGGGAGGAAAAATTGATATGTTTAACGCTGCTGCTACAGAAGGTGATGGATTTACGATTTATTATGCGGATGGAGTTAATATTGATGAGATATTGGCTGCTAAAAGTGAAAATAGCAAAATTACAGCAAAGGCATTGTCAGAGAAACCAGCACCGGCTCCAAGTAATCCTACACCGTCAGGTGCCAAGGTGGCAACTTATGGAAATGACACGTTCTATCAGGGCGAAGATGGAAAATTGCGCTGTTATGAGAATGGTAAGTTAGTTACGGATGAATTTAAATTCGATGGAACGTACACCTATTATATGCAGGCAGATGGAACACCGATGAAAGACCGGCTAACCTATCATCCGGATGGAGAGCACATTATCTATTTGGATGAAAATGGACATGAGGCGTTTACAAGTTTTGTATATTGCCCAAGTGTTGATTATATCTGTTATTTTGACTCACAGGGTTATCTATACAAGGATCAGATTACGTTTGTTGGAGACAAGGCTTATTATCTGAATGCTAATGGGGCAATGGAACAGAAAGGATGGTTTCAATTCGCAAACGGTCTGGATTATGGCTATGCGAATGGGGATGGTACTTTGATTACGACAGGATTTTCCTGTGATCCATATGGCAGAACTGTGTTCTATCATTGGAATGGAATGGTGGCAAGGGGGTTGATCTCAGATGGTGTTTATTATTACAACATGGACACGACTGATGGTCATTACCTCGGACAGTTTCCGGTGCAGTAACATTAAAGGAAACATGTGAGATGAAAAGGTCATCCGGGGAATTAAGAATCCCCCGGATGATTGTATGTGAGGAAAACAGATGATAAAGAAACTGTCAATCGTAGTATCTGTCTATAATGAAGAACAGGTTATTGATTTGTTTTACAGGAAAATAACAGAGGTATTAGGTAATGTTGCATGTGCAAGTGAGATTATCTATGTGAATGATGGAAGCGTAGACGGATCCTGCGAAAAACTGATGTTATTAGCAGAAAAAAACAAAAATATAAAATTAATAAATTTATCCAGAAATTTTGGCCATGAAGCTGCTATGATTGCAGGGATTGATTATAGCACGGGAGATGGAGTCCTGTGTATGGATGCAGACCTGCAGCATCCGGTTGAACTGATCCCTGAAATTGTTCAGCGGTTAGATGACGGGTACGAGATTATTACGATGAAGAGAATAAGCAACAGGGGAAATGGATTTTTGAAGAAGCTGACTTCGGAAGGATTTTATAAAGTACAGAATTTTATGTCGGACGAGAAATTCGAAGAGAATGTATCAGATTTTTTCGCGATTGGAAGAAAACCGGCAGAAGTATTAAAAACACAATATCGGGAAAAAGTACGTTTCCTGCGGGGATATGTTCAAAATATTGGATATCGGAAAATAAGTATTGAATATACAGCCAGAGAACGTGCAGCAGGAAAAAGCAAGTACAGCATAAAAAAATTGCTTGATTTTTCGGTCAATGCATTGCTTAATTTTTCAAATAAACCACTTAAAATTGCGGGATATTGTGGACTGTTTTCTGCGTTTTTGGGGATTGTTGTGATGATCTACACAATTTATTCCAGATTTCAGAAAGGTACACCAACCGGATATGCAACCATTATTGTTGTAATCTGTTTTATGTTTTCTATTTTGTTCCTGCTGCTTGGCGTGATGGGGGAATATATTGGAATTATTTTTCTGGAAGTAAAGAACCGACCGGTGTACATTGTCGCACAGACGAAAAATATAGACGGGGAGAAGAACACGAATGATATTTAGTTCAATGATTTTTTTATGGCTCTTTTTACCGGTCACTCTGATTTTATATCTTGCATTTCTTAAAATTGGTAAAAACAAAGCGGGAAATATTGTACTGCTTCTGGCGAGCCTTTTGTTTTATGCATGGGGAGAACCTTTATATATTTTTCTGATGTTGCTTGTAGTTGCGTTGAATTATCTGTTTGGGTATCTTCTCGGGATGGAAAAATATCATTGTAGATATATTCTGGCTATTGGAGTAACCGGAAATGTTGTGATCCTTGGCTATTTTAAATATTTCAATTTTTTTGCGACTTATTTTGATAAATTGATGCAGCATGATGTGATCGCACTGAAAGATATTGCGTTACCTCTTGGGATTTCTTTTTATACATTTCAGGCAATGTCCTACATGGTTGATGTGTACAGGGGAGAAGTGAAGGCACAGAAAAATTATTTTCATCTGCTTTTGTATATTTCTTTTTTTCCGCAGCTGATAGCCGGACCAATCGTGAAATATAAGGATATTGAGAAGCAGCTTCTTATGCGGACGAATACGTACGAGAAACGCGTTTATGGAGTGCGGAGATTTATTTACGGATTGGGCAAAAAGGTACTGCTTGCAAATGCGATTGGCAGATATGTGGATATGATTTTTTACTATCAGATAGGAGAACTCAGTACCGGGATTTTGTGGCTGGCAATGATTTTTTATACATTGCAGATTTATTATGATTTTTCCGGCTATTCGGATATGGCAATCGGACTTTCAAGCATGTTTGGATTTGAACTGGAGGAGAACTTTCGTTATCCGTATATTTCCGGTTCAGTCAGAGAATTTTGGAGAAGATGGCATATTTCGCTGTCTACCTGGTTTAAAGAGTATGTTTATATTCCCCTTGGAGGAAATCGATGTGGTAGCTATAAGACATATCGGAATCTTTTTATTGTGTTTTTGCTTACAGGATTCTGGCATGGAGCGAGTATGACATTTGTATTTTGGGGACTGTATCATGGAGTTTTCATGATATTGGAAAGAATTGGACTTGGAAAGTTACTGGATAAAAATCCAATTAAAATTTTGAATCATATCTATACCATGCTGGTGGTAATCGTGGGATGGGTATTTTTCCGTGCTGATGGAATAAGAAAAGGACTGGCAGTCGTAAAGGGAATGTTCTGGTATAGAGACAGTACATATAATTTATTTTCCTGTATTGATTTTGAAGTGATCTTTCTGTTGCTTGCTGCAGTCCTTTTCAGTGGAATTCTGCAGAGCAAATGTCGGAAGCTTCAGGAGTTTTTAGGTGACAGAACAAAGCTGAGTGTTGTGGAATTGCTGTTTTTGTTTGGAGTGCTAGCTCTTTCAGTTATGGCACTTGCAGGAAACAGTTACAATCCGTTTATATATTTCCGGTTTTAGAGGAGAAAACAAAAGTGAAACAAAAAACAATTTTTATTATTTTTATACTGCTGTTGCTGTTTCCGGTTTTAAGCTTTCCGGTTGCAAGAAATTATATTGATTCGGCAAATCATGAGAACCGGACATTTGCTTCGTTTCCCCAATTTACATTTTCCAGAGAGGGGATAAAAAATTATCCAGAGGCATTTGAAGACTGGTTCAATGATCATCTTCCATATAAAAATCAGCTGGTGGCTATGGATAATAGGAGAAAACGCTTTTTGCAGGAGGGAACTACAGCAATAGAATATAAGGGGTCAACATGTGCACTGGAAGGAAAACATCATTGGCTGTTTTATAATGCGCAGAATGAAAATGAGAGCAGCTTTGATGATTACCTGTGCAACAATCTTTATACGGAGGAACAGCTGGAACAAATTGCCGGACGTTACCTGCAGTTCCAGAACTTTTTAAAAGACAGAGGGGCAGAGTTTGTGCTGATGTATGCGGCAAATAAAGAGCAGGTATATCCGGAGTATATGCCTGCGACTATAATAAGAACAAAATCATACAGCAGAACGGATCAACTGGTAGATTATCTGCGTGCGAACACAGGGATACCGGTACTATATACAAAAGACGCTTTGATGGAAGAAAAACAGAAGGGGTATCAGGTATTTGCAAAGTATGACACACATTGGAATAATCTGGGAGGATTTGTTGGCGGACAGCTGCTGAATGAGTATTTTCATGGAAAAAGAGTGGGTCTGGACGAGGTGCAAATATCAGTGGTGAATACGCATAAAAGCGGTGATCTGGCAGATTTGCTGGCAATGGGAAATGTATATAATGATGATAAGGAATGGGTGGTTGATAACTATAAAGAAAATGTAAAGGTTCAGATGGTTCAGGAAGATGATGGATATTATGAATTCTGTTCCAATGCAGAAGATAAACGAAATGTTCTTGCAGTAACGGATTCATTTGGTTATGGACTTATGGCTGAAATGCCAAAGGATTTTGCAACTGTGACATTTATTCAGAATACGGAAGATTTTCGGAGCTATGTGGAGACACGGCATCCGGATATTGTTATGGTAGAAATTGTAGAACGTGCCAGGACAAGACAGGAACAGGAAGTGGAGGGATTGATGTGGTGAATGGTGTGAAAAAAGAGAAGTATCAGATATTTCGGGTTGCATCAGAATTTCACGCATGGTTTGATGGAAATAAAAAATTTGCTTTTTTTGCGGCACTTTTGATCGGATGCGCGACACATTATCTGCAGCTGGTTAATCAATATCTGAGCCAGGATGGGATTGCTTTTTCTATTCTGTACTCTGCAGGAAATTTTGAAACTTCAGTGGGGCGCTGGGGAATTGATGCAGTAGATTCCATCAGGCAGAATGCATCAGCAACAGCATGGGTGACTGTCATGTGCCTGGTATTAATGGCAATGGGCATTGTGCTGATTGTGGATCTGCTTCAGATCCAGCACAAGTTTTCTGTGCTTTTTCTTGCGGCTGCATTTATGACAGCACCTTCATTTCTGGTGACGATGCTTTATTCATATTGTGCAGATGCTTATATGATATCTTTTGTCTGTGCAATTCTTTCGGTTTATTGCATGGAAAGGATCAGGGTAAAAGCGGTGGCGGTAATAGCATCGGCATTATGTATGATGCTATCACTGGCAATTTATCAGAATTATGCTGGAATTGCGGTGGGACTTTATCTGATCATGATTTTACAGGATCTATTAAAGAAAGAAGAAAGCGTGAAAGAGATATTCAAACGGGCATGCTGCTATCTGTGCGAGGTTATTTGTGGTGGAGTCCTTTATTATGCTGTTTCAAAGATAATCTGGACTGTTATGGATATTACACCCAGTGGAAAAGGCGGAATTGGAAATCTTTCATTAATTTCTATTTTGACCAATTTAAAAGTGGCAGGAGAAGATACATTTGCAGCTTTTGTGGATTATTTTTTTAGTGATGATATCATCTCTAACACAAACTGGCACAGGGAAAAACTGTATCTTGTATTATTTATTGTAATAGCACTGAGCTTGATCCTGATCATATGGAAAAAGAAAATTTACAGGGAACCTTTGAGGCTGATTTTTATTGCTTTTTGTGTTGCAGCATTTCCATTTGCGGTAAATGCTATTTTTTTGCTGATTCCTGGTGGAGGTGTATATTCTTTGAATGCAATGCAGATGGTGCTTGTGTTTCCACTTCTATTCGTGGTGTTAGAAAATGACGGACTGGCAGAGGCACTGATTATTCCGTGGTGTGGAGTTCTTATAAGTGCAGTCCTTATGTTTACCTATTATTCTTCGGATATTTTTTCTTATGAGTATCTGGAGATAGCATACGATCAGATGGGAGCGCTGACGAATCGGGTGATTGACCGAATGGAAAATACAGAGGGATATTATCCGGGAATGCCATGCACGATAGTTGGAATTCCTTCACAGGAAAATTATCCTATCGATGGAGTGTTTCGCAAATATGGCGTGGGAGATATTTTAGATAAACCGTTGTTTCATGGAGACTATAATGGAAGTCTGGCATGCTGGAGAAAGTTTGCAATTCTATATGCTGGAGAAAACCTGCAGATGAGCGAATATACCGGAATCATTGGAACAGATGAATTTAAGCAGATGGGTATATATCCGGCTGAAAATTCCGTTCAGATCATAAATGGCATTATGACTGTTAAATTTACAGAGGATCCGGTGCTGCCATAGAAAAATTATAAGAAGGAAAAAATAGTATGAAAGTGTTATATCGGATCATGAGCGGAATAGTTGTTCTGCTGTTTGGAATTACGCTGACAGTATTGATATTGCTGGCTGCTTTGTCTACCTCATATATTTCGGTAGATGCATTTGAACATACATTCTATGTAAAGGACTCCGTGCTGCTCAACTTTTTGACCGTTGTTTTATTGGCAGCAATAGGACAGTTCGTGAAAAAAAGCAGCAGGTTTCTGGAATGGGAAAAGAAACTCGCAACACAGGACAGATTGTTTGGTAAGATAAAATGGTCGTTACTATTTCTTGTATTCCTGATGGGGATAGTCATCGTATTTGGAACACAGTATATACCTGGAGCAGATCAGTATAGTGTGGTATCGGCGGCGTGGGAATTACGGGTCGGAGAATATACAATGTATGAAAAAGATGGATATATGGCATTTTATCCGCATCAGGCGGGGCTGGTGGTTATATTATATTTGTTGTCATTCATCTTTGGAAATTTCAATTACATTGTATTTGAGCTGCTAAATGTGGCTGGCACGGTGATAATATGTAAGGCTTTATCCGAAATAACGGGGTTCTTTTGCAAGAGCAGAATAGAGGAACTGGAGGTAATTGTTCTTGGCATTTTGTTTTTGCCGTTAACATTTTATGATACGTTTGTTTATGGAAATATATTAGGTTTGGCATTTGCGCTGGTGGCATTTAGGCATGCGATTCTTTTTGACCGGACATATCATATAAAACATGCCGCTGCATCTGCCATCTGTATAGGGACGGCAATATTTATAAAGAATAATTATCTGATCTTTTTGCTTGGAATGTTTTGCTATATCATACTGGAACTGATTCGAAAAAGAGAAAAACGTTTGTTGATATTAGCAGCTCTTGGAATACTTGCGTTTCTATCATTTACATATAGTGGAAGAAAATGGATTGAGCATAAAACAGGTGAAAGTCTGGAGAATGGAATGTCGTCATGGTCGTATATCGCTATGGGGCTGCATGATTCCGATATGTGGGGATATGGCTGGTTTGATGGATATAATTATTTTTCGTATGTGAATAATGACTATAACCCGGAAATTCAGGCGGAAGTATCGAAGGAAGATATAAAGGATTCACTGAAAAAATTTGAAAGCAATGGTATGTGGACCTATACATTTTTTAGTCATAAGATTGCCTCTGAATGGAATAATCCGACATTTCAATCATTGTGGGTAGGGCAGGTACGTAACAGTTCGATTTTGATGGGACCTGTGATAAAATATGTGTATTCTGCAGAAGGAAGCAATAAAATCGCAAAATATTTGGATCGTCTGCAGTTTGTGATATTGTTTGGTGTATTGCTGAATGTTGTGGTCAATATCAAAAAAAGACAGGAACTGGAAGAGATGATTTTATATATTACATTTCTGGGTGGATTTTTGTTTCATCTGTTCTGGGAGGCGAAAGGGCAATATACATTTTCTTATTTTGTATTACTATTTCCATGTACGGTCAGAGGATTTTCTTCTCTGGGAGAATGGATAAAAATGGTAAAAATGGAAATGCGGGGAAGAAAACTGGCAGGTGTGTGTGCAGTGGGAATTGTACTTTTTGCAGGCAGTCTCATTCTTTCGCAAATGGATATGGTAAAGTCGCTTTATGCCGATACGGATAGTTATAAGGAGCATATTGCGCTGCATACGCGAAAGAAGATTCTTCCAGATGGAGAATATACTATCTGTCCGAAAATGGTAGAAGCATATCAAATAGATTTAGATGAAATGAATGTGGTCATTACAGATCAATCAGAAGATAATGATAAGAATGTACGATTGCATACATATGAAGGAGAAACCAGAATTCGTTTTTTACAGACGGATTGGTATCTTGATTCTTCAAATGGATTACATGTACAGGAGATTGTGCCGGCTGATTCTCAGGAATGGACGCTGCAGAAAACAGGAGAGAATGAATACTACATTTTGCAGGGAGAATATGCGCTGACGTATGATGAATCACAAAATCAGGTGACAATGTCAGGTATTACGGGAAAAGAGAATCAGAAGTGGAGAATAAAATAAACGGGATTTCCTGTTAAAATACAGGGAGGAGGCCATAGAGATGTGTATTTTTGAATATGATGAGGAAGAGACCCTGCGTCAGCTGGGCCAGCAGAGCTATGAGGAAGGTGTTGCGGCCGGGATCGAGCAGGGCAGAACAGAGGGAAGGTCAGAAGGTGTAGCGATCGGAATCGAGCGTGGCAGAGAAGAAGGCAGGCTTGTCGGGGAAGAACAGCTGCTTTTTCGACAGATCTGTACAAAACTGAAAAAAGGAAAAACGCCGGAGATGATCGCTGAGGAACTGGAAGAAGATCTTTCACCGATACGATCCATCTGCGAGGCGGCAGAAGAATTTGCGCCGGAGTATGACTGGAAAGCAGTTTATGAAAAATGGAAAGGTGAGCCTTTCTGTGACAACAAAAATCAGTTGAAGAAACCGCTCTGATGCATTATAATAAACCCATTGAATTGCAGTTAGACGGAGGAATAGAGATAAATGTCACATATCGATCAGAGTAAAATCAGAAACTTTTGTATCATTGCGCATATTGACCATGGAAAGTCCACGCTGGCGGACCGCATCATTGAGATGACCGGAACACTGACCAGCCGTGAAATGCAGTCGCAGGTACTTGATAATATGGATCTGGAGAGAGAACGTGGAATTACGATCAAATCGCAGGCGGTGCGCATTATTTATAAGGCAAAAGACGGAGAAGAGTATATCTTTAATCTGATCGATACCCCGGGGCATGTCGATTTTAACTATGAGGTGTCGCGAAGCCTTGCGGCGTGTGATGGAGCGATCCTTGTGGTAGATGCGGCACAGGGAGTAGAGGCACAGACACTTGCAAATGTCTATCTGGCGCTTGATCATGACCTGGACGTGCTTCCGGTCATCAACAAGATCGATCTTCCGAGCGCACAGCCGGATGAGGTTGCGCAGGAGATCGAGGATGTCATCGGTATTGAGGCGATGGATGCGCCGCGTATCTCTGCAAAGACAGGTTTAAATATCGAAGATGTTTTAGAGCAGATCGTAACGCGTATTCCGGCACCACAGGGAGATCCGGAGGCACCGCTCAAGGCACTGATCTTTGATGCAATCTATGATTCCTATAAGGGCGTGATTGTATTTTGCCGGATCATGGAGGGCTGTGTAAAGGTCGGCACAACGATAAAGCTGATGGCGACAGGCGCGATGGATGAAGTGACGGAAGTGGGCTATTTCGGAGCCGGTCAGTTTATCCCGTGTGAGGAATTGAGTGCTGGAATGGTAGGCTATATCTGTGCGGGGATCAAGAATGTGCGTGAGACACGCGTGGGTGATACGGTGACGGAAGCAGACCGGCCGTGTGCGGAGGCACTTCCTGGCTATAAAAAAGTAAATCCGATGGTTTACTGCGGACTTTATCCGGCAGACAGCGCAAAATACCCGGATCTTCGGGATGCACTCGAGAAACTTCAGATCAATGACGCGGCTTTGCAGTATGAACCGGAGACATCGGTCGCACTTGGATTTGGTTTCCGGTGTGGCTTTTTGGGACTGCTTCATTTAGAGATCATCCAGGAGCGGCTGGAGCGTGAGTTTAATCTGGATCTTGTTACAACGGCACCGGGTGTTATCTACAAGATCCATAAGACGGACGGAGAAGTGATCGAGCTGACCAATCCATCCAATCTGCCGGATCCGTCTGAGATCGAATATATGGAAGAACCGATGGTGAGTGCGGAGATCATGGTGACCAGTGAGTACATTGGAGCGATCATGGATCTGTGTCAGGAGCGCCGCGGTGTTTATATCAGTATGGAATATATTGAAAAAACGCGTGCGCTGATCAAATATGATCTGCCGTTAAATGAGATCATCTATGATTTCTTTGACGCGTTAAAATCCCGTTCCAGAGGATATGCGTCTTTTGATTATGAAATGAAGGGCTATGTGCGCTCCGAACTCGTGAAGCTGGATATCCTGGTCAATAAGGAAGAAGTGGATGCGCTTTCCTTTATCGTATTTAAGGACAGTGCGTATGAGCGCGGAAGAAAGATGTGCGAAAAATTAAAAGAAGAGATTCCGAGACATCTTTTTGAAATTCCGATCCAGGCGGCAGTCGGTGGAAAGATCATTGCCCGTGAAACAATAAAGGCGATGCGCAAAGACGTGCTTGCAAAGTGTTACGGTGGTGATATTTCCAGAAAGAAGAAGCTGCTCGAAAAGCAGAAAGAAGGAAAGAAGCGGATGCGCCAGGTCGGCAATGTAGAAATTCCGCAGGAAGCATTCATGAGTGTGCTGAAATTAGACGAGGAATAAAAATGGCAGACAAGTCGTTGGAATTATATGTGCATATTCCGTTTTGTGTCCGAAAATGTGAGTATTGTGATTTCCTGTCCGCACCAGCCGGTGCGGACACGCAGCAGGAATATGTGCGGAATCTGCTGCTTGAAATAGAACAAAAAGGCGTTCGCTGTACGGATTATGAGGTGACAACCATATTTTTCGGCGGTGGAACGCCTTCTATATTAAAAGCAGGCTGGATCGCGGATATCCTGGATGCGATACACCGGAATTTTAAAGTGCGTAAGGATGCGGAAATAACAATAGAATGCAATCCGGGGACACTTACGTTTGAAAAACTTTCTATATATAAGAGTGCAGGCATCAACCGGATCAGTGTTGGACTGCAGTCGGCTTCGGATGCGGAATTAAGGGAACTTGGCAGGATCCATACCTATGAGGACTTTTTAAAAAGCTATGATCTGATCCGCAAAAAAGGATTTTCAAATGTTAATATCGATCTGATGGCGGCACTTCCCGGACAGACATTAAAAAGTTATGAGCAGACCCTGCGGCGGGTGCTTGCGCTCAAACCGGAGCATATTTCGGCGTACAGCCTGATCATAGAGGAGGGAACGCCCTTCTATGAGAAGTATGAGGCGGATGAGCTGCTGCGTGAGAAGGGTGAGAAGCCGCAGATGCTTCCATCGGAGGAAACAGAGCGCCTGATGTATGAGCGGACGAAGGAACTGCTTTTGGCGCATGGTTATGAGCGCTATGAGATTTCCAATTATGCGAGAAGGGGATATGCGTGCCGGCACAACATCGGTTACTGGCGTAGAGAGAATTATCTTGGATTTGGACTGGGAAGCGCTTCCCTGCTAGAAAATGAACGCTTCCATAATACAACGGATCTCACGGACTATCTTGGCGGAGATTATCTGGCGTACGAGCAGGAAAAGCTGGACAAAAAGAGCCAGATGGAAGAGTTTATGTTTCTCGGACTCCGTATGACAGATGGGATCTCGACAGAATGTTTTCGACAGACATTCGGGCTTACGGTGGAACTTGTCTACGGACCGGTGTTAGAGCAGCAGATCGCGGATCAGCTTTTGAGAAAAGAGGATGGGCGGATCTTCCTGACAGAGCGCGGGCTGGATGTCAGTAATTATGTGATGGCACAGTTTTTGCTCGATAAGTAGCAGTTGCAAACGGGATGGAAAAACAGTATGATAAGTACAAACAATAAAAGGAGGACTTGGAATTATGGATGGAAATTATACAAACGGAGGACAGCCATATCCAGGGGGAGATCCACAGTGGGATAACAAACAGTGGAATAACGGACAGTGGCAGGGACAGCAGCAGTACTGGCAGGGCGGAAATCCGCAGTGGCAGGCACCGCAGCCGAAAAGTCAGGTGAAAGATGTTTTCTGTAATCTGCTGCTTGTGATCTTTATTCTGCAGATCGTGGTTTCGCTTGTCATGTTAAATGATATTTTGTCAGTGATGCAGTTTTCCGGATACTATAACGGAGCATACCCGGAACTGCTTTATTCCGGCGGGTATGTGGCGTGCAGCGTGATCGCGTTTGCGCTCTCGATCGCGATGATCGTATTTTTGGTACTTGACATTGTAAAGATCAACAAGGCTGGCTACAAGATTACCGGACTGATCCTGTTCGCGATCTTTTTACGCCCGGGGTATTACATATGGCGTGCCTATATATTAGGAAGAAAGAAAACATTTCCGATCATTTATACGGTGATCTATTCCTTACTGGTTGCAGGAAGTGTGATCTACAGTGTCGTCGGGATCTTCCGGATGGTCTTTGACATGGCAGCATATTATTAAGAAAAAGGAAAAAGAGGATTGGTGTGGGTGATTCCCATGCGGATCCTCTTTGTTTTTGAAAAAAATTGAAATTAGGTGTTGACAAAGAAAATGTATGGTGCTATCTTAAATACATAGAAATTAGCACTCCACACAAGTGAGTGCTAACAAAGCAAAAAGATATCAGGAATCGGAAGTGAGAACATGGAAGACAACGGATTAGATGAACGGAAAACCAAAATTTTAAATGCGATTATCAAGAATTATCTGGAGACCGGAGAACCGGTGGGATCCCGGACGATTTCCAAATATACCGATTTAAATTTGAGTTCGGCAACGATCCGCAATGAAATGTCTGATCTGGAAGAACTTGGCTATATCTTACAGCCGCATACTTCGGCAGGCAGAATTCCTTCCGATAAAGGATACCGGTTTTATGTCGATCATCTGATGGAGGAAAAGGACAAAGAAGTGGCGGATATGAAAGCATTCGTCATCGAGCATACGGAAAAGATGGATCAGGTGCTGCAGCAGGTAGCAAAGCTGTTAGCCGTGAATACAAATTATGCGACAATGATCACTTCCCCACAGACACATCACAGCAAGGTGAAGTTTTTACAGCTTTCGAATGTGGATGAACATAATATTCTGGTGGTTGTAGTATTGGAAGGCAATCTGGTAAAGAATAAGATCATCCCGGTCGAGGAACCGATCGACAATGAGCAGATGTTAAAGCTGAATATGCTGTTAAATACCAACCTCACCGGATTTTCCATGGAAGAGATCAATCTTGGAACGATCGCTTTACTAAAGGAAAAAGCAGGAATCCACAGCAAGCTGATCGGCAGTGTACTGGATGCGGTTGCCGAGGCGATCAATGAAGGCGAGGATCTGGAAATATACACCAGCGGGGCAACGAACATCTTAAAATACCCGGAACTCAGTGATTCCGGAAATGCAAGTGAACTGCTTAACGCATTTGAAGAAAAAGATCAGCTGGTCAGCCTGGTTACAGAGAACCTCGCGGAAGACGAGGGACAGACAGGAATCCAGGTTTATATAGGAAATGAGGCACCGATTCAGACCATGAAGGACTGTAGTGTGGTGACAGCAACGTATGAATTGGGCGAAGGCGTGAAGGGAACGATCGGAATCATCGGACCCAAGCGTATGGATTATGAGAACGTCATGAGTAATCTGAAGAATCTGAAAGCACAGCTTGATGGAATCTTGGATCGCAGAAAGAAGTAGGAGAAAGGGGCTAACAAAGTGTCAGATAAGAAAAAAGAGGAAGAAGTATTAGAAGAGGTTTTGGAAGATCTCGAAAAAGATGCCGCAGATCAGGCTGAGAAAAAGAAAGATACTTCAAAAGATAAAGAAGAACCGAAGAAAGAGGAAAAAGCCGAAAAGACAGAAAAAAAGAGCGGCTTTAAGAAAAAGGAAAAGAAAGACAAAAAGGATGAGAAGATCGAGGAACTGACCGATCAGGTGAAACGCCAGATGGCGGAATTTGATAACTTCCGTAAGCGGACGGAAAAAGAAAAAACACAGATGTTCGAGACGGGTGCAAAAAGCGTGATCGAAAAGATCCTTCCGGTCATTGATAATTTTGAAAGAGGACTTGCAGCTGTTCCGGAAGACGAAAAAGACAGTGCTTTCGTTGACGGAATGGATAAAGTATATCGTCAGATGCTCACAGAGCTTGACGCGATCGGCGTAAAACCGATCGAAGCAGTTGGCAAGGAGTTTGATCCGGAATTCCACAATGCAGTCATGCAGGTGGAAAGTGAAGAATACGATTCCGGAATTGTGGCTCAGGAATTACAGAAGGGTTACATTTACCATGACTCAGTCGTAAGACACAGCATGGTAGCAGTAGTACAGTAACAGGCAGGAAACAAACATTCAAAATAAAGAATATATTTAATCAGGAGGCTTTATTATGAGTAAAATAATTGGTATTGACTTAGGAACAACAAACAGCTGTGTAGCAGTTATGGAAGGTGGAAAACCTACCGTTATCGCAAACCAGGAAGGCGCAAGAACAACACCTTCTATCGTGGCTTTTACCAAGACAGGAGAAAGACTGGTTGGTGAGCCGGCAAAACGTCAGGCAGTTACCAATGCAGAAAAGACCATTTCTTCTATCAAGAGACACATGGGTACGGATTACAAGAAAGAGATTGAAGGAAAACAGTATTCTCCGCAGCAGATCTCCGCAATGATCTTACAGAAATTAAAAGCGGATGCGGAAGGATACCTTGGAGAAAAAGTTTCAGAAGCAGTCATCACAGTACCGGCTTACTTCAATGACGCACAGCGTCAGGCAACCAAAGACGCAGGTAAGATCGCAGGTCTTGATGTAAAACGTATCATCAACGAGCCGACCGCAGCAGCGCTTGCTTATGGTCTTGACAATGAAAAAGAGCAGAAGATCATGGTATACGATTTAGGTGGTGGTACATTCGATGTATCTATCATTGAGATCGGTGACGGCGTTATCGAAGTATTATCTACAAACGGTGATACACATCTTGGTGGTGATGATTTTGATAACCGTATCACACAGTGGATGATCGATGAATTCAAGAAAGCAGAAGGCGTTGATCTTTCCGGTGACAAGATGGCAATGCAGCGTCTGAAAGAAGCTGCAGAGAAAGCAAAGAAAGAGCTTTCTTCCGCAACAACAACAAACATCAACCTTCCGTTCATTACAGCTACTGCTGAAGGACCGAAGCATTTTGATATGAACCTTACCAGAGCAAAATTTGATGAACTGACACATGATCTGGTAGAAAAGACAGCAATCCCGGTACAGAACGCAATGAAAGACGCAGGACTTACCAATGCGGATCTTGGCCAGGTACTCTTAGTTGGTGGTTCTACCCGTATCCCGGCTGTACAGGATAAGGTAAGACAGATCACAGGCAAAGAGCCGAGCAAATCCTTGAACCCGGATGAATGTGTAGCAATCGGTGCATCCATTCAGGGTGGTAAACTTGCAGGTGATGCAGGCGCAGGCGATATCTTACTTCTGGATGTTACTCCGCTTTCTCTTTCCATCGAGACTATGGGTGGCATTGCAACCAGACTGATTGAGAGAAATACTACGATCCCGACCAAGAAGAGCCAGATCTTCTCTACTGCAGCCGATAACCAGACTGCCGTTGATATCAACGTAGTACAGGGTGAAAGACAGTTCGCGAGAGACAACAAGTCCTTAGGACAGTTCCGTCTGGATGGTATCCCGCCAGCACGTCGTGGTGTTCCGCAGATCGAAGTTACATTTGATATCGATGCCAACGGTATCGTAAATGTATCCGCAAAGGATCTTGGAACCGGAAAAGAACAGCATATTACCATTACAGCAGGTTCTAATATGTCCGATGAAGATATCGATAAGGCAGTAAAAGAAGCAGCTGAATTTGAAGCACAGGATAAGAAGAGAAAAGAAGCGATCGACACCAGAAATGATGCAGACGCATTTGTATTCCAGACCCAGGAAGCACTGGATCAGGTAGGCGCAAATCTGGATCCGGCTGACAAATCTGCAGTAGAAGCAGACCTGAAAGCATTGAAGGATCTGGTAGAAGCAAATCCGCAGCCGGAAAACATGACAGATGCACAGATCGCAGATATGAAGGCAGCAAAAGAAAAACTGACAGAGTCTGCACAGAAAGTATTTGCAAAGATGTATGAGCAGGCACAGGCAGCACAGGGCGGTCAGACAGCAGGACCGGACATGGGTGCAAACGCAGGCGCAGCAGGTGCAGGCAATGCAGATGATGATGTAGTAGATGCTGATTACAAAGAAGTTTAATTAGACAGCGAAGCAAAATACCGGAGATTCGGTATGAATGCCGCCGCGGATGCGGATGGCGCAAGCCAGGAAGCATGCCTGGAACAGCAAAGTTTCAGGCATGCTTGTTTGGATTGTTATATAGATCTTTACAGCCGGATGAGGCCGCAAAGATCTATGTGACAATAATCAGGCTGTCTATATATAAAGAAGAGGGAATTGAAAATGGCTGAACAGAAAAGAGATTATTATGAAGTGCTCGGTGTAGACCGAAACGCGGATGAAGCAACAATTAAAAAAGCATATCGTGTTCTGGCGAAGAAGTATCATCCGGATGCGAACCCGGGGGATAAAGAGGCAGAAAAGAAATTTAAAGAGGCTTCTGAGGCATATGCAGTTTTAAGCGATGCGGAGAAGAGAAAACAGTATGATCAGTTCGGTCATGCGGCGTTTGATGGCAGTGCAGGCGGAGGAACAGGCGGATTTGATTTCTCCGGTATGGATATGGGAGATATCTTTGGAGATATTTTCGGAGATTTCTTTGGCGGTGGAAGCAGAAGCCGGAGAGCAAACAACGGGCCGATGAAAGGCGCGAATATCCGCACCAGCATCCGGATCACATTTGAGGAAGCTGTTTTTGGATGCGAAAAAGAAATTGAACTGGTCTTAAAAGATGAGTGTAAGACCTGTCATGGAAGTGGTGCAAAGCCCGGAACTTCCAAGGAAACCTGCCCGAAATGCGGCGGTAAAGGAAAAGTAGTATACAGCCAGCAGTCACTGTTTGGTATGGTGCAGAATGTACAGAGCTGCCCGGATTGTAACGGAACCGGTCAGATCATTAAGGAGAAGTGTCCGGACTGCCGCGGAACCGGATATATCGCGAGCAAAAAGAAGATACAGGTATCTATCCCGGCGGGTATTGATGACGGACAGAGCGTAAGGATCCGTGAAAAAGGGGAACCGGGTGTAAATGGTGGACCGCGTGGAGATCTTCTGGTGGAAGTTGTGGTGTCCAGACATCCGATCTTCCAGAGACAGGATATGAATATTTACTCCACGGCACCGATCTCATTTGCACAGGCGGCGCTCGGTGGCGAGGTTCGTATCAACACCGTAGACGGAGATGTGCTCTACGAGGTAAAACCGGGTACCCAGACCGATACCAAGATCCGGCTGAAAGGAAAAGGTGTTCCGTCACTGCGTAACAAGGCAGTTCGTGGTGATCAGTATGTCACGCTGGTTGTACAGGTGCCGACCGGATTGAATGAGGCAGCAAAAGAAGCACTGCGCACGTTTGACGAACAGACCGGACAGACGTTAAAGAAGCAGGGAACATCGGAAGCGAAACCGAAGAAAAAAGGATTTAAAGACAAGATAAAAGAAGCATTTGATGAAATGTAAATAAAAAGCGAGAAAGGCAGTGCGGTAAGGGCATTGCCTTTTTGCTTTGTAGTGCGGTAAAATTTGGAAATGGAGTTGACTTCCACTTTAAGTAGTTGTAAACTTTGTATCAGTGAATGGTTTATTTCGGTTGCAAAGGAGTGTTTGTCAAAAAGGGGTAAAAACCATGGAACAGAGCAAAACAACACGAAAGAAAACAGAAGAGGGAACAGAGCGAAGCATTCTTTCCATAGAGGAGGCAGAGGTATTAAGGCATTCTTTAGAGCGGAAAGAGCGCGAGCTGAAAAGAGGGCAGAGGCAGCTTGAACTCGACAGAAAGCGGCTGCAGCGGGAAAGTGAATCGGAACGCGCCAGGCTTGCGCGAGAGAATCAGCTGTTTGCCATGAAGTGGAGTCTTCTGGAAGAGGAAGTAAAGAGACTTGCGGATGAAAAGCAGCAGGTGGAAAAGCAGAAGATCTTTTATGAGCAGATCAATGAATTTGAACGCAGATCATCCTCCTCAGGAGCTACGATCCGCGGGGAGATGTTTTTTGCCGGAGTCACCAGTGAGCTGGCACTGAAAAAGCGATACAAGGATTTGATCAAGATCTATCATCCGGATAACATTTCGGGAGATACCAATACCATACAGGAGATTAACCGGGAATATGACGAGTTGAAAGACAGACTGGAAGGCTAGGCCGCGGCAGTATATGTTACTGCCGCGGTTTTCTCTTATGTGTGTGGAAAACGGGGCAGTTGCAACCGAAAACAAACTGTGTTATGATATAAAACAAGTATGCCTTCTATAATAGAAGGTAAAATTGCAGACGGAGCAAAAGGTGAAAAAATGAAGTGGAATAAATTTACGATTGAAACGACAACACAGGCAGAGGATTTTGTCAGTGCAATGTTAAATGACCTTGGCATTGAGGGAATTGAAATTGAAGACAATATACCGTTGACGGAGGAAGAACAGAAGGGAATGTTTATTGACTTCCCGCCGGAACTTCCGGAAGATGACGGGACAAGCAGAGTCAGCTTTTATCTGGAAGAACAGGAAGACGCGAAGGAAATTCTGCGAAAAGTCATGCTGGGTCTGGAGGAACAGCGGCAGTTTGTGGATGTCGGAGCCGGAACGATCTCATCCAGCCAGACAGAAGATATAGACTGGATCAATAACTGGAAGAAATTTTTCCAGTCCTTCTATATTGATGATATTTTGATCAAACCGACCTGGGAAGAGTTAAAAGAAGAAGATAAGGACAAGTTCCTGATCGAGATCGACCCGGGTGTGTCCTTTGGAACCGGAAAACATGAGACAACACAGCTTTGTATCCGGCAGCTCCGCAAATACTTAAAGAAGGGTGACCGGGTACTGGATGTCGGCTGTGGAAGCGGGATCCTCTCAATCGTTGCGATGAAACTCGGTGCGTCCCATGTGGTTGGAACAGATCTGGATGAGAACTGCATGACTTCGACCTACGAAAATATGGAAGTGAACCATCTGCCAAAAGAAATGGGCGAGTTTTATGTGGGGAATCTCATCGATGATGTGGCGCTGCAGGAAAAGGTCGGAACGGAAGTCTATGATATCGTGGTTGCGAATATTTTAGCGGATGTTATCATTCCGATGGCACCGGTGATCCCTGCGCGGTTAAAAAAAGGCGGCGTGTTCATTACATCCGGGATCATTGATTTTAAAGAGAATGAAGTAAAGGAAGCCATTGAAAGAGCAGGACTTACCGTGCTTGAGATCAATCATCAGGGTGAGTGGGTAAATATTACCGCACAGAAGAATTAGATCCAGGAGAAAGAAATGTATCAGTTTTTTGTAGAAGATGCGCAGATCGGAAAAGAGTTTATTACGATCACCGGATCGGATGTCAATCATATAAAAAATGTCCTTCGGATGAAGCCGGGGGAAAAGATCCGTGTCAGCAACCAGCAGGGAAAAGATTACTATTGTGAGATCCTGGAGCTCGGGGATGATTTCGTGCAGGCGGATATTTTAGATTCCGAGGCGGCGGGAACAGAGCTCGGAGCAAAGATATTTCTGTTTCAGGCATTGCCGAAGGGCGACCGAATGGAAACCGTGATTCAAAAGGCAGTAGAACTCGGAGTGTACGAGATCATTCCGGTTGCGATGAAATACTGCGTGGTGAAGCTGGACGCAAAGAAAGCGGAGAACAAGAAAAAACGCTGGCAGGCGATCGCGGAGAGCGCGGCAAAACAGTCCAAGCGGAGCCGGATACCGGTAGTACATGAGGTGATGGATTTTGTCTCGGCAGTGGAATACGCAAAAAACTGTCAGGTGAATCTGGTTCCCTATGAAAATGAACGTGGTATGGTGGCAACACGGGAAGCACTGGATTCCTTACATGCGAAGGATTCCATCAGTGTGATGATCGGACCGGAGGGCGGTTTTTCCGAGGAGGAGATCGAAAAAGTGCGCGCGGAGCATATGCAGGTGATCTCACTGGGAAAACGCATTCTGCGTACCGATACAGCGGCGATCGCCACGCTGTCACTTTTGATGCTGGAACTTGAAATGATGGAGGCTAAACAGGAAAAATGATGGAAGCATATCTGGACAATTCAGCGACAACGCGATGCTCAGACCGGGCATTTGCGCTGATGCAAAAGGTTCTTCTTGAGGATTACGGAAATCCGTCCTCACTGCATATGAAAGGTGTGGAGGCGGAACGCTATGTGAAAGCGGCAAGAGAAAAGATCGCAAAGACACTGAAAGTGACGGAAAAAGAGATCATTTTTACGTCCGGCGGAACGGAGTCCAATAACCTTGCCATTCTCGGAACAGCATTTGCAAACCGCAGAACGGGCAACCGGATCATTACGACTGCTGTAGAACACGCATCGGTTGCAAATCCGATGAAGTTTTTGGAGGAAGAGGGATTTGAAGTGATCTATCTTCCGGTGGATGAAAACGGCGTGATCTCCTTAAAAGATCTGGAGGAGGCACTGAGCGATCAGACGATCCTTGTTTCACTCATGCATGTCAACAATGAGATCGGAGCCGTAGAGCCGGTTGAGGAGGCAGCGGCGCTCGTGCATGAAAAGTGTCCCAAGGCGCTGGTACATGTGGATGCGATCCAGTCGTACGGAAAATTCAGGATCTATCCGAAGAAAAGCGGGATCGATCTGCTTTCCGTGAGCGGACATAAGATCCATGGTCCGAAAGGCAGTGGATTTTTATATGTGAAAGAAAAAACAAAGATAAAGCCGATCATCTATGGCGGCGGACAGCAAAACGGTATGCGCTCCGGGACGGAAAACGTACCGGGGATCGCGGGGCTTGGCGAAGCAGCGGCAGAAATTTATGAAGATTTTAAAGAGAAGCAGGACAGGCTCTATGCCTTAAAGAAACGGTTTATCCGGGAAGTCACAACGATACCGGGTGTCTCGGTCAATGGAAAGACCGGCCGTGACAGCGCACCGCATATCGTGAGCGTGAGCGTGGAGGGAGTCCGCGCAGAGGTACTTTTACATTCGTTAGAGGACAAACAGATCTATGTGTCTTCGGGATCGGCATGTTCCTCCAATAAGCCGGCGGTGAGCCGTACATTGAAAGGGATCGGGTTAAAGCAGAACCTTCTGGATTCTACGGTGCGGTTCAGCTTTTCCGTACACACAACGGAAGAGGAGATCGATTACGCGGCGGATGTGTTAAAAACACTGGTTCCTGCATTGCAGAAGTATACCAGACATTAGAAAGGAAATGGAAATGTACAGAGCATTTTTGATTAAATACGGAGAGATCGGAGTAAAAGGCAAGAACCGCTATGTGTTTGAGGATATGCTGGTAAAGCAGATCCGCTTTGCCTTAAATCCGGTGGATGGAGAATTTGAAGTAAGAAAAGAACAGGGAAGGATCTACGCCGAGGTCATAAGCGATGAGTATGATTATGACGAGACGGTAGCCGCACTGAAAAATGTATTTGGAATCGTTGCGTTCTGCCCGGTCGTCCTGGTGGATGATGAAGGCTTTGACAAGCTTGCGGAAGATGTGGTGCGCTATTTAAAGGCGGCTTATCAGAAGACGGATTTTACGTTTAAAGTCAATGCGAGAAGAGCGAGAAAAAATTATCCGATGGATTCCATGGAGATCAATGCAGCGCTTGGAGAAAAGATCCTTGACGCGCTTCCGGAGACCAAGGTGGATGTCCACAACCCGGAGGTTATGGTAAGCATTGAGGTGCGAAACCAGATCAATATCTACTCTACGGAGATCCCGGGACCGGGCGGAATGCCGGTCGGTTCAGCGGGAAGGGCAATGTTACTGCTTTCGGGCGGAATCGACAGTCCGGTAGCCGGTTATATGATCGCAAAGCGTGGTGTTGAGATCGAGGCAACCTATTTTCACGCACCGCCATACACCAGTGAACGCGCAAAACAGAAAGTGGTCGATCTCGCGAAGATCGTTGCAAAATATTCCGGACCGATCAAACTGCATGTGGTCAACTTTACAGATATCCAGCTGTATATTTATGAAAAGTGCCCGCATGAGGAGCTTACGATCATCATGCGCCGTTATATGATGCGGATCGCGCAGCATTTTGCAGAGAATCATAAATGTCTCGGACTGATCACCGGCGAGAGTATTGGACAGGTGGCAAGCCAGACGATGCAGTCTCTGATGGTGACCAATGAAGTCTGCGAGATGCCGGTATATCGTCCACTGATCGGATTTGACAAGCAGGAGATCGTTGAGATTTCAGAAAAGATCGGGACTTATGAGACTTCAATCCAGCCGTTTGAGGACTGCTGTACGATCTTTGTTGCAAAGCATCCGGTTACCAAGCCGAGCCTTAAAGTGATCAGAAATTCGGAAAAGAAACTGGAAGAGAAGATTGATAAACTGATGCAGGAAGCGATCGATACGACGGAGACGATACTTGTAGAAGCATAGAAAACAGGAATGATTTTGAGCAGAAAAAAAGGGAGTGCATGCACACTCCCTTTTGGAAATTTTAATTAAACAAGATATGGTTTTAAAACTTCCATGATTTCATCCAAATTTGCTTCGGTATGAATTGCTAAGTCAATTGGTTTGGATAAATCTAAACTGAAGATACCCATGATGGATTTCGCATCAATAACGTATCTGCCAGAGATTAAATCAAAGTCAAACTCGAATTGAGTAATAGCGTTGACAAAGGATTTTACCTTGTCGATAGAATTTAATGAAATTTGAACTGTTTTCATATAGAGACCTCCTTGGTTACTACAATTCTTTTTATATTAGTATAGTAACTTTTTTTTTAGGAAAAGTCAACATAAAGTGAGGAAAAAAGTCAATGAAAAAAGTAGCATTGCACAATTTGGGATGCAAAGTAAACGCGTATGAGACGGAAGCGGTCCAGCAGATGCTTGAAGAGTGCGGATACGAGATCGTTCCGTTCCATGAATACGCGGATGTTTACATCATAAATACCTGTTCCGTGACGAATATGGCGGACCGGAAATCGCGTCAGATGCTGCATCGGGCAAAAAAGCAGAATCCGGATGCGGTGGTTGTCGCGATGGGCTGCTATGTGCAGACGGCGGCGGAAGAGGTGAAAAACGATACCGCAGTGGATATTGTGATCGGCAACAACAAAAAGCATGAACTGCCGGGGCTGCTGCGAAAGTATGAAGAAGAAAAGGCAAACGGAGAAACAGAGCTCGCAGTGATCGACATCAATGAGAAGGGGCAGCCGTATGAGGAACTGTTTTTAAAGAAGACGGCGGAGCACACCAGAGCTTTTATTAAAGTGCAGGACGGCTGCAACCAGTTCTGCAGTTACTGTATCATTCCGTATGCCAGAGGAAGGGTGCGGAGCAGAAAGACAGAGGATGTCCTGCGTGAAGTGGAGCATCTGGCAGAACAGGGCTATAAGGAAGTCGTGCTGACCGGGATCCATTTAAGCTCGTTTGGTGTGGATACCGGTGATACCTTGCTGCACCTGATCGAAGAAGTCCATAAGGTGGATAACATTGAGCGGATCCGTCTCGGTTCCCTGGAACCGCGTATTGTGACGGAGGAGTTTGCCGAAAAACTTGCCGGAATGCCAAAAATCTGCCCGCATTTTCATCTGTCACTGCAAAGTGGCTGCGACGTGACGTTAAAACGCATGAACCGCCGCTATGATACGGAAGAATATGCGAATAAATGTGAGATTTTACGAAAATACTTTAAACATCCGGCGATCACGACTGATGTGATCGTGGGATTCCCGGGTGAGACGGAAGAAGAATTTGAGACGACAAGGGAGTTCTTGGAGAACGTACATTTCTATGAAATGCATATCTTTAAATATTCAAAGCGCAAGGGGACCAAAGCCGCGGTTATGGCAGATCAGGTTCCGGAGGACATAAAGACGAAACGGAGCGGCAGATTGCTGGAACTAGAAAAAGAGATGTCCGAAGAATTCCGGGAATTTTATCTTGGCAGGACAAAAGAAGCTCTGCTTGAGGAAGAAATGGAGCTGGACGGTATGCGCTATTTTACCGGCTATACAAAAGAGTATGTAAAAGTGGCGGTACGGGCAGACGGACATGCCGCAAATACGATGGTCCGCGGCAGAATGGAGCGGGAGCTTTCCGACGGGCTGTATCTTATGGTTGAATTTTAATGTAATTTGTATTAGAATAATAACAGCGATGCTTTTGACTTCAGAAGAACAAAAGAGCAAAAATAAGGGCGTGAAATTATGCAGGATAAAAATAACACACAATATTTCAAAGTAGAAAAAGAACCGGAAATCAAAGTCAAAGATGTACTGGATATCGTATATCATGCACTGTCCGAGAAAGGGTACAATCCCGTAAATCAGATTGTTGGATATATTATGTCAGGAGATCCGACGTATATCACCAGCCATAATAATGCAAGAAGTCTGATCATGAAGGTAGAACGTGACGAACTCGTGGAAGAAATTTTAAAAGAATATATCAAGACCAATTCCTGGCAGTAGGAGGAGACTATGCGTATCATCGGTTTGGATTTTGGCTCAAAAACTGTGGGCGTTGCGATGAGCGATGAGCTTTTGATCACAGCACAGGGAGTTGAGATCGTACGGAGAAAATCCCCGACAAAGCTGCGTCAGACGCTGGCAAGGATCGAGGAGATCATTGCGGAATACGGTGCGGAGCGGATCGTGCTTGGCTATCCCAAGAATATGAACAATACGGAGGGAGAGCGCTGCGCGAAGACGCTGGAATTCAAGGAGATGCTGGAGAGACGGACTTCTCTTCCCGTAATATTATGGGATGAGAGACTGACGACAGTATCTGCGGATCAGGTTATGATGGAGAGCGGGATCAGACGGGAAGACCGTAAAAAGTATGTGGACAGAATTGCCGCTGAATTTATACTTCAGGGCTATCTGGATTCTTTGAAGAATCAGACAGAATAGGAGTTTTCATGGAGAAAGTAAAATTTACCGATCCGGACACGGGAGAATGTCTGGAGTTTTATGTATTGGAACAGACGAGGATCAATAACAGGGACTATCTTCTGGTAACCGTAGATGAAGACGGTGACTCAGATGCATTTGTCTTAAAAGATCTTTCCGAAGATACAGAGAAAGAAGCGGTCTATGAGATCGTGGAAGAAGAAGCAGAATTAGAAGCAATCGCTAAAGTGTTTTCCGAGATGCTGGAAGATGTCGATATTGAATTATAGAACATTAACGGGCAGCTGATTTTAAAAACAAGATACATAGGGAAACGTTTGAAACAGACGGTTATTCCCGCAAAGAACGAGTCAGGCGGACATGCGTGCATGGTCGCTTGACTCGTTATGAACAAATCTTAAAAAATGAAACAGGAACGGAGAATCAAAAAATAAATGGAGGTGCGGACTTGAAGAAAAAGTCAACAGAAAACAGTAATCATTCAAAATTAAAGATCATTCCGCTTGGAGGATTAGAGCAGATTGGAATGAACATCACGGCATTCGAATATGAGGACAGCATTATCGTAGTGGACTGCGGTCTGTCTTTCCCGGAAGATGACATGTACGGCATCGATCTGGTCATCCCGGATGTCACCTATTTAAAGGACAATATCGACAAGGTAAAGGGATTTTTCATCACACATGGACACGAGGATCACATCGGTGCGATCCCTTATGTATTAAAGGAAGTGAACGTGCCGATCTACGCGACAAAGCTGACGATGGGCATCATCGATCACAAGCTGACCGAACACAATCTTTTGTCCAAGGTGAAACGCAAGGTGGTAAAATACGGACAGCATATCAATCTGGGCTGCTTCCGCGTGGAATTTATAAAGACCAACCACAGTATCCAGGATGCGGCGGCACTTGCGATCTACTCACCGGCAGGTATCGTTGTGCATACCGGAGACTTTAAGGTAGATTACACACCGGTATTTGGTGATGCCATTGATTTACAGCGTTTTGGCGAGATCGGAAAGAAGGGCGTTTTGGCGCTTATGTGCGACAGTACCAATGCGGAGCGCCCTGGCTTTACGATGTCGGAAAAGACAGTCGGAAAAACATTTGAAACGATCTTTGCGGATCACAAGAATAACCGTATCATTATTGCTACCTTTGCGTCCAATGTGGACCGTGTACAGCAGATCATCGATACGGCGTATAAATATGGCAGAAAAGTGGTGATCGAGGGACGCAGTATGGTCAATATCATTTCCACTGCGCAGGAGCTCGGTTACATCAATATCCCGGACAATACGCTGATCGATATTGAGGAGCTGAAAAATTATCCGGATGAGAAAACCGTGCTTATCACAACCGGAAGCCAGGGAGAATCCATGGCGGCGTTATCGAGAATGGCATCCGGCATCCACAGAAAGATCACGATCAAACCGAATGACACGATCGTTTTGAGTTCCAATCCAATTCCTGGAAATGAAAAGGCAGTTTCCAAGATCATCAATGAGCTGTCCATGAAGGGCGCGGAAGTGATCTTCCAGGATGTCCATGTATCCGGTCATGCGTGCCAGGAGGATATCAAACTGATTTACTCACTGGTAAAACCGAAATATGCGATCCCGGTGCATGGTGAGTACCGTCATCTGATGGCACAGGCACATATCGCGGAAGAGATCGGTATTGACAAAGATCATATTTTCCTGCTCTCATCGGGAGATGTATTAGAACTTGACGAGGATGGAGCGGCAATTACCGGACATGTACCGGTCGGAGATGTCATGGTAGACGGACTTGGTGTCGGAGACGTTGGAAATATCGTACTGCGTGACAGACAGCATCTGGCGGAAGAGGGAATCATCATCGTTGTTCTGACGCTGGAAAGCGGCTCCGGGCAGGTGCTTGCGGGACCGGACATCGTTTCGAGAGGATTTGTCTATGTGCGTGGTTCGGAAAGCCTGATGGATGAGGCAAAGCAGGTATTGAATGATACCATGGATCATTGTATGGATAAAAATATCACAGACTGGGGAAAGATCAAATCAGAGATCAAGGATGCGCTTGGCGACTTTGTATGGAAAGAGACAAAGCGTAAACCGATGATCATCCCGATCATTATGGAAGTCTAGGTAAAAAGCAGAGGACAGGAACATGGAACAGATGAGAGAAGCGCTTGATGCGCTCCTCGCAGCGATACGGTCGAGCGAGGAATATAAAAATTATCAGGACATCAAGGCGCGGATTCATGAGAAACCTGAAGTAGAAAAAAGAGTTGCGGAATTCCGGAAACGGAATTATCAGTTACAGAATCAGAAAGACGCGGATCTTTTTGGAGAGATGGATAAGCTGGAGCGGGAGAAGTCGAAGATCTGTGAAAATTCGCTCGCGGCAGAGTATCTTGCGGCAGAACTGGCATTCTGCCGCGTCATTCAGGAGATCAACTGGGAGTTTGTAGAGAAACTGGACTTTGAAGTCGGTTTTGAAAACGAAGGAGAATAGCGAGGCAGTTGAGATGAAAAATACCAGCAGAGTCGTAATACGAATAACCGGCAGCGTCATTTCCCTTCTGATCCTGGTTCTTGTGGTACTCGGGCTGATCCGGGCAGGTCAGTGGGCATATGGCTTTGGATACCGCGTCTATACAGAGAATGCGATGGAGAGCGCGCCCGGCACAGACAAGACAGTTACCGTTACGGAGGATATGTCCGCGAAGGATGTCGGCAGACAGCTTGAGGAAAAAGGCCTGATCCGTGACGCGAACCTTTTTGTGGTTCAGCTGAAATTGTCATCTTATTCTGGGGCGATCAGGACGGGGACTTATACCCTGAACACGTCGATGACCGCCGAAGAGATGATGCAGATCATGGCAGCGGAAGAAGATACGGAAAGCAGCACGGAGAATACATAAAAGAAGGCGGAGAAGAGACAGTGGTAGTAGAGGAACGACTGGTTACATATATCAATTCGTTGGAAACCGGGAATACAGAGATTTTAGATGAGATCGAACGGGAAGCGCTGCGCAGTGATGTCCCGATCATCCGCAAGGAAATGCAGACGTTTTTGAAGGTGTTTCTTGCGATGAAACGTCCGGTGCGGATCCTGGAGGTCGGTACGGCAGTCGGCTTTTCCGCAATTCTTATGGCAGAATATAATCCGGGTGCGTGTGAGATCATCACGATTGAAAATTATGAAAAGCGGATTCCGATCGCGCGTGAAAATTTTAAGCGCGCAGGGAAAGAATCCGTGATCACACTCCTGACCGGAGATGCAAAAGAGGTTCTTCCGACAATAGAAGAACCTTTTGATTTTATATTTATGGATGCGGCGAAGGGGCAGTACATCCATTTTCTGCCGGAGGTGCTTCGCCTGTTAAAAAGCGGCGGCACCCTGATATCGGACAATGTATTGCAGGACGGTGACATCATACAGTCCCGTTTTGCGGTGACACGGAGGAACCGTACGATCCACAAACGGATGCGGGAATATCTGTACACCCTTACCCACCACGAAGAACTGACCACGGCGGTATTGCCGATCGGTGATGGGATCACGGTCAGCGTAAAGAAATAGAAAGCAGGAGAGAAAAAATGAGACATCCGGAATTACTGGTACCGGCAAGCAGTCTTGAGGTACTGAAAATAGCGGTTATATTTGGTGCGGACGCAGTGTATATCGGCGGAGAAGCGTTTGGTCTGCGTGCGAAAGCAAAAAACTTTTCCATGGAGGATATGAAAGAGGGGATTCTTTTTGCCCATGCACATGATGTAAAAGTCTATGTGACGGCAAATATCCTTGCGCATAATGAGGATCTTGAAGGCGTGCGCGCGTATTTCGAGGAGTTAAAAGAAATCGGACCGGATGCGCTTATCATTTCAGATCCGGGCGTGTTTACGGTTGCGCGGGAAGTCTGTCCTGAAATTGATATACATGTCAGTACGCAGGCGAACAACACCAATTACGGTACTTTTTTATTTTGGCAGAAACTTGGCGCAAGCAGAGTTGTGACTGCGCGTGAGCTTTCCTTGAAAGAAATCCGTGAGATCCGTGCAAAGATCCCGGATGAGCTTGAGATCGAGACATTTGTGCATGGTGCGATGTGCATTTCCTATTCGGGAAGATGCCTCCTCAGCAATTATTTTACCGGGCGTGACGCAAACCAGGGTGCGTGTACGCATCCGTGCCGCTGGAAATATGCGGTCGTGGAAGAAAAACGGCCGGGTGAATATCTGCCGGTTTACGAAAATGAGCGTGGAACCTATATCTTTAATTCCAAGGATCTTTGTATGATCGAGCATATTCCGGAGCTGATCGAATCCGGGATCGACAGTTTCAAGATCGAGGGACGGATGAAGACGGCGCTTTACGTCGCGACAGTTGCGCGTACTTACCGGAAAGCGATCGATGATTATCTGGAATCCCCGGAAAAGTATAAGGAAAATATGCCGTGGTATCTGGATCAGATCTCAAACTGTACCTACCGTCATTTTACGACCGGATTTTTCTTTGGAAAACCGTCCGAAGAAGCTCAGATCTATGATAATAACACCTATGAGAAGGAATACACATATCTTGGCATTGTAGGAGAGCAGAATGAGGAAGGGCTCTATCGGATTGAACAGCGCAACAAGTTTTCTGTCGGGGAAACGATTGAGGTCATGCGCGCGAACGGGGATAATATTCCGGTCACGGTAAAGCGCATCGTGGATGAGGAAGGAAATGATATGCCAAGCGCACCGCATCCGAAGCAGGTCTTATATCTTGACCTGGGGCAGGAACTTATGCAGTACGATATTCTGCGCAGAAAAGAGGAATAAAAAAGCAGCAAAGACAGGGGGAGAAAAATGAGAAGTCAAAAGTATAGCCTGACCGAAGAGGCAAAAAAACTGGAAGAGCTTCTGGCACAGGAACACGGGGAAAAAGAGCATGCGCTGCAGATCTTGGAAGAGATCTGCCATTGCATTGAGCTTCTGGCGGAACAGATGCCGGCAAATGAGCGCGAGGGCTACCAGCTGCGGGGAATGATCGATGAAATCCGCGCGGACGAAGAAAGAATTGACACAGAGGGAAATGAATTTCATGGTGCAAAAACAGTGGCAGATGCCTGGCTTACCGATTTTTATGACCTGTGTGAAGCCTGCGGATGCAGACTGGAAGAAGAGAAATAAAAAAGATCACAGAACACGGTTTCGTGTCCTGTGGTCTTTTTTTGTAAACAATGTTTTAAGACAGATTTTTTTAAACGTTGTAAATCTTTTCCAGATACTCCATGCGGGCACCAAGATTGGACAAAAGCAGATCGGTGACCGTGAGCGCAGCCATGGACTCCACCACGACAACGGCGCGCGGTACGATGATCGGATCATGGCGTCCTTTGATCTGGATCTGGATCTCTTCGCCTGCTTTGTTTACCGTTTGCTGCGTGGAAGCAATGGAAGGTGTCGGCTTTATCGCTGCGCGGAAGATGACCGGACTTCCGTCGCTCATTCCGCCAAGCACACCGCCGGCGTGATTGGTCTTTTTGGAGACAGAACCGTCTGCGTCAAGACAGAAGGCATCGTTGTTGGAAAGACCGGTAGCGGTGGCTGCGTCAAAACCGTCCCCGATCTCAAAGCCCTTGACCGCACCGATGGAAAGAATGGCTTTGGCGAGGTTGGCATCCAGCTTTTCGAAGACCGGATCGCCGATACCGGCAGGCATTCCCGTGATCACGCATTCAACGACTCCGCCGGAAGAATTCTGCTCACTTATGCATGTTTCCAGGTAGGAGGCAGCTTTTTCGGCAGCGTCCTTATCCGGCATCGCAAGCGCGTTATTTTTGATCTCATCTTTGGAAAAACGTGACATATCGACCGCAACGGGACCGATGGATCTGGTATAAGTCAGAATGTGGATGCCGAGCGTGTCTAAAATCTTGCAGGCGATGGCACCTGCGGCAACACGTCCGATCGTCTCTCTGCCGGAGGAACGTCCGCCGCCCCGGTAATCCCGGAAACCGTATTTTGCGTCAAAGGTATAATCAGCATGTCCCGGACGGTAGTAGGACGTGATCTCACTGTAATCCCTTGACTGCTGGTTCTTGTTAAAAACAACCAGCGAGATCGGCGTGCCGGTGGTCTTACCCTCAAAGACACCGGAAAGGATCTCGACCGCATCGTCCTCCTTACGCGGGGTGGTGAATTTTGACTGTCCCGGTTTTCTACGATCCAGATAGACCTGGATATCTGCCTCGGAAAGAGGAAGTCCTGCCGGACAGCCGTCTACAACGACGCCGACACCTTTGCCGTGGGATTCTCCCCAGGTTGTGATCTTAAATATATTTCCAAACGTTGAACCTGCCATGATGTCCTCCTGTTTTCTATAATAATACAATAATTTTAAGTATAGAGGATTTGGAAAAGAAAGACAACCGGAAAATCAAAAATCAAAAATGAACGGGGATTTTGTTCTGTACATTTTTCGGGGAAGCCGCTATAATAAGAAACAGACGACTGAGCAATAAAAGAAAAAGGAGATCTTATGTACGAGTTATTAAAAAAAGACGGACGGGCGAAGCGGGGCGTGCTTCATACCGTGCATGGCGATATACAGACACCGGTGTTTATGAATGTAGGTACTGCCGCGGCGATCAAGGGAGCGGTTTCCACCGAGGATCTCGAACAGTTAAAGACACAGGTGGAGCTGTCCAATACCTATCATCTTCATGTGAGACCGGGGGATGAAATTGTAAAAAAACTGGGTGGTCTGCATAAATTTATGGTCTGGAACAAGCCAATCCTTACCGATTCCGGCGGATTTCAGGTGTTTTCCCTCGCGGATTTAAGAAAGATCAAAGAAGAGGGGGTATATTTCCACTCGCATGTGGACGGAAGAAAGATCTTTATGGGACCGGAGCAGAGTATGCAGATCCAGTCCAATCTTGCGTCTACGATCGCAATGGCGTTTGATGAGTGCCCGCCGGCGCTGGCTGACCGGAATTATGTGGAAAATTCAGTGGCGCGCACGACCAGATGGCTTGCGCGCTGCAAGACGGAGATGCAGCGGTTGAACGGACTTGAGGATACGATCAACAAGAACCAGATGTTGTTCGGGATCAATCAGGGAGCAGTTCTTGAGGATATCCGTATCGACCACGCGAAGCGGATCACGGAGATGGATCTTGACGGATATGCGATAGGAGGACTTGCGGTAGGAGAGACACATGAGCAGATGTATCATATCCTGGATGTCACGGTTCCGCATTTGCCGGAGAACAAGCCGACGTACCTTATGGGTGTGGGAACGCCTGCAAATATCTTAGAGGGTGTTGCGCGCGGGGTGGATTTCTTTGACTGCGTATATCCGACAAGAAACGGAAGACACGGACATGTCTACACCAATCAGGGAAAATTAAACCTGTTTAACCAGCGTTTTGAACTGGACGACAGACCGATCGAGGAGGGCTGCGGATGTCCGGCATGCCGCAGATACAGCAGGGCATATATCCGCCATCTGTTAAAGGCGAAGGAGATGCTCGGCATGCGTTTATGTGTGATGCATAACCTGTATTTTTACAATACGATGATGGAAGAGATCCGGGATGCCATTGACGCCGGCAGATATGCGTCCTATATGGATGAAAAACTTTACGGTATGAGCCAGATGGATGGTAAATAAGTAAAATTTCTATGAAAAATCGGAAAACCACTTGATGTGGCAGACAACTTTGTGTAGAATAATAGGAGCGCTTCAAAGAGGCAGGAAGCAATTTATATGGTGATTTTAGGAGGAAAAATGCAATGTCTATTTTAGCAGAAGCAACAGGTACCGGCTCGATGAGTTTTATGATTTTCTGGCTGATACTTATCTTTGTACTGATGTATTTTATGATGATTCGTCCGCAGAAGAAGGAACAGCAGCGTAAGGACGCCATGCTTTCCGAACTCGCAGTTGGCGATACGGTTCTTACAACCAGCGGATTTTATGGTGTAGTCATCGATATCTCAGATGACACAGTGATCATTGAATTTGGTAACAACAAGAACTGCCGTATTCCGATGCAGAGAGCTGCGATCGCGGCAGTAGAAAAGCCGGAAGAGGCTGTTGTGGACAAGACAGACAAAAAAGCGGATAAGAAGGACAAAAAGGCTGAGAAATAATGGGCAGTCAACCAGAGACCTGAGGCAGCTGCCCCGGGTCTCTTTTGTTTTTTGGGCTTTCGCAAAGCCGGATTTTCTGATAAAATAAGTGAAAAGACATAGGATAAGGGGGATTTTGTATGAATACCGGAAAAGAACAGGAAAAGACGGGAATGCTGGGCAAACTGGCTTGTGTCTGTGCATTGCCGTTTGTAGTATTGTGGCTGATAAATATGGGCGTGATGTATCTGGTACAGAAGGGAACGTTGAGCAGTCTTGTGGCGAACGTGATCCTGCTTGTTGTGATCCTTGCGATGATCGGTGGAGTAGTGGCAGCAGTAAGGGCAGCGACCGGAAAGATCCGCTTTATGGTCAAACATATGGAAGAAATGGGCGATGACCATATGGAGCAGGATAATGCGCTCTTACAGCGGGATGACGCGCTTGGAGAGATGGCACGTTCCGCAAATGAGATGATCACATCTTTCGCGCAGGTAGTAAACCAGATCCGCACGGCGACAGCGGAATTGGAGGAAGTATCCGGAGATTTTCAGGAATCATTTGGAAATATGTCGGATTCTGTGGAACGCGTCAGCGGAAAAGTAAACTCCATTACCGATAATACGGCGGCACAGGCAGATAAGACCAGGGATATCGAGCAGAAGATCATGAACATCAGCCAGGCGGTGGAAACGATCGCGCAGAATATCGATGTGCTCGTGGAGAGCGCCGGAAAAATGAAATCCTGCAACGAAGAAGCGGAAAATATCATGCGGGAACTTGTAACGATCAGTAAGGATAACAGTGCGGCAGTGGAAAATGTCCGCAGCCAGACAGATCTGACCAACCAGTCTGCAATGCAGATCCGCACGGTAACCGAGATCATCGCGGGAATTTCCAGCCAGACCAACCTTCTTGCGTTAAACGCAAGTATTGAGGCGGCGCGCGCGGGAGAACAGGGAAAAGGTTTCGCGGTCGTTGCGGAGGAGATTCGTACACTTGCAGATCAGTCACGGGAATCTTCGGAGAAGATCAATGCGATCGTCAATACCCTGATCGAGAATTCCAATGTCAGCGTGGACATCACAGAAAAAGTTTCCCAGGCGTTTGAGGAGCAGAACAAAAAAATCCATGAGACAGAGAGCATCTTTGCGTCACTGAACCAGGAGATCGCGCTTGTGAGTGATTCCATCCACGGCATCGGAACGGAAGTGGATGAATTAAACGAGCATAAGAATGCGATGGAAGAGGGAATCGTTACCCTCACACAGACCGCAGAGGAAAATACGCAGAGCGCAAGAGAGACTCTGGATTCCATGAATGAAGTGGAAGCGATCGTAGCACAGTGCAAGAGCTCGACCAACCGTATCACGGATGTGGCGAAAGATCTGGTTTCCGGCATACAGAAAGTCGGCGTAAAACAGTTAAAACAGGAAGTCGAAGAAAGATTTTAAGTAACGGATCATAAAAAAGCAGGGCGGATTCCCCGAAAGGAAAGCCGGCCTGTTTTTCTATAAGATGAAATAATAGAAAAAAGCTTTTCTATAACCGCAAAGTATATCAAATATAAAAAACAAGAATAGATACGCTTATTGAAATAAACGCAGAAATACTATATAGTATAACTATTAAGCATATCAGAGAAAAGTCTTGAATGAGAAAGGAAGTAGAAATTCCATGAAGTGTAAGGTTGGAGTTATTTCCGGTGACGGAATCGGACCGGAGATCGTAAGAGAAGCAAAAAAAGTATTGGATAAAATTGGCAGAACATACGGACATGAGTTTGTATATACAGACATTTTGATGGGCGGCTGTTCTATTGACGCGACAGGTGTTCCGCTGACCGATGAGGCGATCGCACAGGCAAAGGCATCGGATGCGGTGCTGATGGGATCGATCGGTGGAAATACATCCACCTCACCGTGGTATAAGCTGGCACCGGAACTCAGACCGGAGGCAGGACTTTTGAAACTGCGCAAATCCTTAAATCTGTTTGCAAACTTGAGACCGGCGTATCTTTATGAGGAATTAAAGGCAGCATGCCCGCTTCGGGATGACATTATCGGAGACGGTTTTGACATGATGATCATGCGGGAGCTGACCGGTGGTCTGTATTTTGGCGCGCGGGAGACTAAAGAAGTGGATGGCGTGGTCACAGCGGTTGATACACTTTCCTACAATGAAAATGAGATCCGAAGAATTGCAAAGCGCGGTTTTGACATCGCAATGAAGCGCAGAAAAAAAGTGACTTCCGTGGATAAGGCAAATGTGCTTGATTCTTCCAGACTCTGGAGAAAGATCGTGGAAGAAGTGGCAAAGGACTACCCGGAGGTTACATATGAGCATATGCTGGTTGACAACTGTGCAATGCAGCTGGTAAAAGATCCGCGCCAGTTTGATGTTATTTTAACAGAGAATATGTTTGGAGACATCTTATCCGATGAGGCAAGTATGGTGACCGGATCGATCGGAATGCTCTCCTCCGCAAGCTTAAATGACACCAAATTCGGACTGTATGAGCCGAGCGGCGGATCCGCGCCGGACATTGCGGGAAAAGGGATCGCAAATCCGATCGCGACCATTTTGAGCGCGGCAATGATGCTCCGCTACTCCTTTGATCTGGATAAAGAGGCGGATGCCATTGAACAGGCGGTAAAACAGGTGTTAAAAGAGGGATACCGCACGATCGATATTATGCCGCAGGAAGTGGAAAAACGTGCTTCGGTCAGAGAAGTCGGAACAGAGCAGATGGGTGATCTGATCGCGGAGCGTGTGTAGAAACTCCGGTGTTTTATGATAGAGAGAAAGGAAATAAAAGAGATGAAAAGTGATAATGTAAAATGCGGAATGCAGCAGGCACCGCATCGAAGCCTTTTCAATGCACTTGGCTTCACAGAAGAAGAAATGAAAAAGCCGATGGTCGGTATCGTAAGCTCCTATAATGAGATCGTACCGGGCCATATGAATCTGGATAAAATTGTAAATGCAGTTAAACTGGGCGTTGCGGAAGCAGGCGGCGTCCCGGTTGTATTTCCGGCGATCGCGGTATGCGACGGAATCGCCATGGGACACATCGGAATGAAATATTCACTTGTGACCAGAGATCTGATCGCGGACTCCACCGAGTGTATGGCACAGGCACATCAGTTTGACGCGCTTGTCATGGTGCCGAACTGCGACAAGAACGTACCGGGACTTTTGATGGCTGCGGCAAGGATCAATGTGCCGACGGTATTTGTATCCGGCGGCCCGATGTTAGCGGGACATGTAAAGGGACAGAAGAGAAGTCTTTCTTCCATGTTTGAGGCGGTAGGCTCTTATGCGGCGGGAACCATGTCCGAGGACGACGTAAGAGAATTTGAGGAGAAAGTATGTCCGACCTGCGGTTCCTGTTCCGGAATGTATACCGCAAACTCCATGAACTGCCTGACCGAAGCGCTCGGTATGGGACTGCGTGGAAACGGAACGATCCCGGCGGTATATTCAGAGCGTATCAAACTCGCAAAGCATGCGGGTATGGCGGTTATGGATATGTACCGCAAAAACATCCGTCCGAGAGATATCATGACTAAGGATGCGATCTTAAACGCGCTGACCGTAGACATGGCGTTAGGATGTTCTACCAACAGTATGTTACATCTTCCGGCGATCGCGCATGAGGTAGGTTTTGATTTTGATATTTCTTTTGCAAATCCGATCAGTGAAAAGACACCGAACCTCTGTCATCTTGCGCCGGCAGGCCCGACTTACATGGAAGACTTAAATGAGGCGGGCGGTGTTTACGCGGTTATGAAGGAGCTTGCGGACGCAGGGCTGTTACATACCGATTGTATGACCGTGACCGGAAAGACCGTAGGAGAAAATATCGCGGATGCGGAAAACAAGAATCCGGAAGTGATAAGACCGCTTGACAATCCGTACAGCAAGACCGGCGGACTTGCCGTATTAAAGGGAAATCTTGCACCGGACGGCGGCGTGGTAAAACGTTCCGCAGTCTGCGATGAGATGATGATACATGAGGGACCGGCGCGCGTATTTGACTGTGAGGAAGACGCGATCGCTGCCATCAAGGGCGGTAAGATCGTTGCGGGAGATGTTGTTGTGATCCGTTATGAGGGACCGAAAGGCGGCCCTGGTATGCGTGAGATGTTAAATCCGACTTCCGCGATCGCGGGAATGGGACTCGGATCTTCAGTAGCGCTTATCACGGACGGAAGATTTTCCGGCGCGAGCCGTGGAGCTTCCATCGGTCATGTCTCACCGGAAGCAGCAGTCGGCGGCCCGATCGCGCTTGTAGAGGAAGGAGATATCATTAAGATCAACATCCCGAAGATGACGCTGGAACTTGCTGTTTCCGACGAGGAGCTTGCAGCAAGAAAAGCAAAATGGCAGCCGAGAGAGCCGAAGGTAAAGACCGGTTATCTGGCACGTTATGCGGCAATGGTTACATCCGGTAACCGTGGTGCGATCCTTCAGGTTCCGGGAACAGGAGAGAACTAAAAGGGAAAAAGGGGTTAGAAAGCGAGGAAGCATAGATGCAGTTGACAGGTGCGCAGATCGTAATAGAATGTTTGAAAGAACAGGGCGTGGATACCGTATTCGGGTATCCGGGCGGCGCAATTTTAAATGTATATGATGAATTATATAAGCATAAAAATGAAATCAGGCATGTGCTGACCTCCCACGAGCAGGGAGCTTCTCACGCTGCGGACGGCTATGCGAGAAGTACCGGAAAAGTCGGTGTGTGTCTTGCAACATCGGGACCGGGCGCGACCAATCTGGTCACCGGGATCGCGACCGCGTATATGGACTCGGTGCCGATCGTGGCGATCACCTGTAATGTCGGTGTACCGCTCCTTGGAAAAGACAGTTTTCAGGAGATTGACATTGCCGGTGTTACCATGCCGATCACAAAGCACAACTATATCGTAAAAGACGTTACAAAACTTGCGGCTACGATCCGGAAAGCCTTTGAGATCGCGAAAAAAGGCAGACCGGGTCCGGTGCTTGTGGATATTCCGAAGGATGTCACGGCACAGAAGACGGAGTATCAGGCAAAAGAACCTGTGGCAGTACAAAGAGACACCGGGCGGATCACGGAAGAGGATCTGCAGACCGCGTTAAAGCTGATCCGGGAAGCAAAAAAACCGTATGTATTTGTCGGTGGCGGAGCAGTGATCTCCGGCGCGAGCGAGGATCTGCGCGAATTTGTAGATAAGATTGACGCACCGGTCTGCGATTCCCTGATGGGAAAAGGAGCATTCGACGGTACCGATCCGCGGTATACCGGAATGCTTGGCATGCATGGAACCAAGACATCGAATTACGGTGTCAGTGAGTGCGATCTTCTGATCGCGATCGGCGTGCGCTTCAGTGACCGTGTACTCGGAAATGCGAAGAAATTCGCCAATCAGGCAAAGATCCTGCAGCTGGATGTGGATCCGGCGGAGATCAACAAAAATATCGTGGTGACAGCAAGTGTGATCGGAGATGTGAAGGAGATCCTTGGCAGACTGGATGCGCAGCTTGCGCCGATGGAGCACAAAGAATGGATGGATCATATCCTGGCATATAAGGAGAAATATCCGCTCACCTATCATCCGGAAGGCTTAAGCGGACCGTATATCGTAGAGCAGGTCTATCGGATGACAAAGGGAGAGGCGATCATGGTCACCGAGGTCGGACAGCATCAGATGTGGACGGCACAGTATTACCGCTATGCAAAACCGCGCACGCTCCTTACATCCGGCGGCCTTGGAACGATGGGCTACGGACTTGGCGCAGCGATCGGCGCACAGGTGGCGAATCCGGATAAGCAGGTGGTAAATATTGCCGGCGACGGATGTTTCCGGATGAACATGAATGAGGTCGCAACTGCGGTGCGGGAAAAATTACCGCTGATCCAGGTCGTGATAAACAACCATGTACTTGGAATGGTAAGACAGTGGCAGAATTTATTTTATGAGGCACGTTATTCCGCTACCGTGTTAAACGATTCGGTTGATTTTGTAAAGCTTGCGGAGGCCATGGGAGCCACCGGAATACGGGTGACGACAAGGGAAGAGTTCACAGACGCTTTCCAAAAAGCACTTGACAGCAAAACACCAGTAGTATTAGACTGTATCATAAATTGTGACGATAAAGTGTGGCCGATGGTTGCACCGGGCGCCGCAATCAGCGAAGTGTTCTGTGAAGAAGACTTGGATAACAAATAAAAGGGAAGAGTGACAGGAGGAAAAGGTACAATGAGCAGAGTTTACAATTTTTCTGCAGGACCTGCGGTATTACCGGAAGAGGTCTTAAAAGAAGCAGCAGATGAGATGTTGGATTACAAGGGAAGCGGCATGTCCGTTATGGAGATGAGCCACCGCTCCAAAGTATACGATGATATCATTAAGGAAGCAGAGAAGGATATCCGTGATCTGATGAATATCCCGGATAATTACAAAGTATTATTTTTACAGGGCGGAGCTTCACAGCAGTTCGCTATGATCCCGATGAACCTGATGAAAAATAAGAAAGCTGCCTATATCATCACAGGCCAGTGGGCAAAGAAGGCATATAAGGAAGCACAGATCTACGGAGACGCAGTTGCGGTTGCATCCTCTGAAGACAAGACATTTTCCTATATCCCGGACTGCTCCGATCTGGATATTCCGGAAGATGCGGATTATGTATACATTTGTGAAAACAACACGATTTACGGAACGAAATACAAAAAGCTTCCGAACACCAAGGGACATACCCTGGTAGCTGACGTTTCCTCCTGTTTCCTGTCAGAACCGGTTGATGTAACAAAATATGGCATTATCTATGGTGGAGTTCAGAAAAACATCGGACCTGCCGGAGTTGTTATTGTGATCATCCGCGAAGATCTGATCACTGAGGATGTACTCCCGGGAACACCTACCATGCTGAAATACAAGACACATGCGGATGCGGATTCCTTATACAACACACCGCCTGCATATGGTATCTATATTTGTGGAAAAGTATTCAAATGGTTAAAGAAGATGGGCGGACTTTCCGTGATGAAAGAACGCAACGAAGAGAAAGCAAAGATCCTTTATGATTTCTTAGACCAGAGCAAAATGTTCCACGGAACTGTTGTAAAGGAAGACCGTTCTCTGATGAACGTACCGTTCGTAACCGGAGATAAGGATTTGGACGCAAAATTCGTAAAAGAAGCAGCGGATGCCGGTTTTGTAAACTTAAAGGGACATCGTACCGTAGGTGGTATGAGAGCTTCTATCTACAACGCAATGCCAAAGGAAGGTGTTGAAAAGTTAGTAGAGTTCATGAAGAAGTTTGAAGCAGAGAATGCATAAAAATACATAAAAGGAGAGTTAGGGTAGAATGTTTCAGTATACATGCTTAAATCCGATTTCTCATGTGGGACTGGATTTACTGACCGATGATTATAAAAAGACAGATGATATCAATGCAGCGGAAGCGGTTTTGGTAAGAAGCGCTTCCATGCATGAGATGGATCTGCCGGAGAATTTAACTGCAGTGGCAAGAGCCGGAGCCGGAGTCAACAATATTCCGCTTGACAAATGCGCAGAACAGGGAATCGTTGTATTCAATACACCGGGCGCAAATGCAAACGGCGTAAAAGAACTTGTGATCGCGGGAATGCTTTTTGCAGCCCGTGACATCCGGGGCGGTATGGAATGGGTACTTTCCGAGGAAGGAAACGCGGATATCGCAAAGCTTGCTGAGAAGCAGAAAAAGAACTTCGCGGGAACCGAGCTTTCCGGTAAGAAACTCGGTGTGATCGGACTTGGTGCGATCGGTGTCAAGGTAGCAAATACCGCAACACATCTTGGAATGGAAGTGCTTGGTTATGATCCGTACATTTCCGTAAATGCTGCATGGAATCTTTCCCGTGGCGTAAAACATGTGCAGGATGTCACAGAGATCTACAAAGAATGCGATTACATCACCGTACATGTACCGCTTATGGATTCTACCAAAAAGATGATCAGCAAAGAAGCAATCGCAATGATGAAACCGACAGCGGTTGTACTCAACTTCGCAAGAGATCTGCTGGTAGATGAGGAAGCAATGGTGGAAGCGTTAAAAGAAAAGAAGGTACGCAAGTATGTATCTGACTTCCCGAATCCGACTACCGTTGGAAAAGAAGGAACGATCGTAACACCGCATATCGGAGCTTCCACAGAAGAATCCGAAGATAATTGTGCTGTGATGGCAGTAAATGAGATCATGGATTTCCTGGAAAACGGAAATATCACACATTCCGTAAATTATCCGGACTGCAACATGGGTATCTGCCAGGCGGCAGGACGTGTTCTGATCCTTCACAAAAATGAAAAAGGAATGATCAGCCGTTATACAACGGTACTTGGAGATGCGGATATCAATATCTCTGATATGACCAACAAGAGCCGTGGCGAATTTGCCTGCACCCTGATGGATGTAGACGCAGCACTTACGGATGAAGTGGTAGAAAAATTAAAAGCAGTTGACGGTGTACTTCGCGTGCGCGTGATCAAATAAGAGAATATAAAGCAGAAAATCCAGGTCGTTTGTGCCTGGATTTTTCTGTTGGGGAAGAGGAGGAAAAAAGTGGCAGAGATCAGACCCTTTTGTGCAGTTCGTCCGCGGGCGGACTGGGCAGAGAAAATAGCGGCATTGCCTTATGATGTATACAACCGGAAGGAGGCGAGAGAGGAGACAAAAAAGCATCCGGAGTCCTTCCTTTGTATTGACCGGGCGGAGACACAGTTCCCGGAGGATACCGATCCCTATGCACCGGAGGTATATCAAAAAGCACATGATCTGTTGTATGACTGGATCGCAGAAGGAAGATTTGAGAAAGAAAAGAAACCATGTTATTATGTTTACGAAGAAACCAGAGAGGGACGGACGCAGACCGGGATCGTTGCCTGCGCTTCGGTCGATGACTATGAAAACAACGTGATCAAAAAGCATGAGGAAACAAGAGCGGAAAAAGAAGAAGACCGGATCCGCCATGTGGATGCCTGCAATGCCCAGACCGGACCGATCTTTCTTGCTTACCGCAAAAACGAGACGATCTGTGAACTGGTAGCGCGTGCAAAAGAAAAAACTCCGGTGTATGATTTCATTTCAAGAGAGGGGATCGGACAGCGGGTATTTCTGATCGATGATGACAAAGAGATCGCACAGTTAAAAGAGGCGTTTGCAGAGGTTCCGGCGGTTTATATCGCGGATGGACATCACCGCGCGGCATCTGCGGTGAAAGTCAGTGAAAGGAAAAGAAAAGCCAATCCGGGTTACAGCGGAGAAGAGGAATTCAATTACTTCCTGTCAGTGTTATTCCCGGATGAAGAACTTTTTATCATGGATTATAACCGGATCGTGAAAGATCTAAATGGTATGACACAGGAAGATTTTTTAAGCCGGATGAAAGAACATTTTAGGGTCAGCCCGTGTACAAAAGAAGAGCGCAGACCGAAGGAAAAGGGAATGTTTGGCATGTATCTCGGCGGACAGTGGTATCAGTGCCAGATCCATGAAAAAGATAAGAGCAGCGATCCGGTGGAAAACCTGGATGTCTTCGTCCTGCAGGAGAAGGTGCTTGCGCCGCTCTTTGGGATCACAGAGCCAAAGACAGATGCGCGTATTTCCTTTGCCGGCGGAATCCGCGGGCTGGATTATCTGGAAGAGAAAGTGGATGGCGGATGGGCAGTGGCATTCGCAATGCATCCGACCTCGATCGCGGAACTGTTTGCGGTTGCGGACGCCGGAAAACTGATGCCGCCAAAATCCAGCTGGTTTGAACCGAAACTTTACAGTGGTCTGTTCATACATGAATTAAACTGAAAAAATTTATCTTTAAGAGGAGAAGCCTATGATATTATTATCTACCGATACCGAAGTTACGATTACCGATATCGTGCAGCAGGAAGCAGAAGCGGCAAAGAATGCCAATCCGGGAGTGATCAAATCCTATCTGGAAAAAATGCTTCCACAGGTTTTAAGCCTCGGGGCGCAGATCATCATTGCCCTGATCGTTTATTTTGTCGGGATCAAAATTATTTCTTTTGCACGAAAGAAGATTAAAAAGTGGCTGACCAAATTAAACTTTGATGTCGGCGTGATCCAGTTTTTGGATTCTATCATAAGAATCGTTGCCTATTTTGTACTGCTTTGCATCATACTTGGCCTGTTCGGCATACAGACGACCTCGATCGTCGCGGTTGTGACGTCAGCCAGCCTGGCTGCGGGTCTTGCGCTGCAGGGAAGCCTTTCCAACTTCGCGGGAGGCGTTCTGATCCTGGTATTAAAGCCGTTTGTAGTCGGAGATTACATCATCGAGGATACCCATGGCAATGAGGGAACGGTCATGCACATTTCCACAGTCTATACCAAGCTCCGCACGATCGATAACAAGATCATTGTGATCCCGAATGGAACACTCGCGAACACAAGCCTGACCAACCTGACCCAGATGGATAAGCGGAGGATCGATCTGACGGTGGGTGTTTCCTACGATACGGATTTAAAGAAAGCAAAAGAAGTCATGCGGGAGGTCGCACTGGCGGAAGAGGCGAGACTGCCGGAGGAGAACGTGGATGTCTTCGTGTCCGAGCTCGGATCGAGTGAAGTGACCATGGGCTGCCGCATCTGGGTAAAGACGGCGGATTACTGGCCGGCACGCTGGCGCCTGACCGAAAATTTAAAGAATGCGATGGATGAAAATGGCATCGAGATCCCGTTCCAGCAGATTGATGTAAATCTCAAAAAGTGAAGTTGACAAAAATTGTAAGATATGCTAGTGTTTACTTTGTGAACAGCACAAGGAGTGTGCATCTTTTAGTATTAGGAGGAAATTATTTATGCAAGGAACTGTAAAATGGTTTAACGCAAAGAAAGGTTATGGATTTATTTCCGATGCGGAAGGCAATGACGTATTCGTACATTTTTCTGCATTGAACATGGATGGATTCAAAGAATTAAAAGACGGCGAAACCGTAGAATTCGATGTAGTTGAAGGGGAAAAAGGACCTCAGGCAGCTAACGTAGTTCGTTTAGCTTAATTCATAGATTTCAAGCAAGTGAACAACCGAAAAATACAACTGAGAGGATGCATATTTGCGTCCTCTTTTTGTAATGGCGACGAGGAAAATGGGCGCTGTGCCTGCGCAGGCATCCATTTCACTGCATTTTACCGTTGCTTGCGGGTATGAAAACAGAAACGTGTGGTTAAAATAGAGAAAAACTGGAGGAATGGAATTTGAAGATACAGGATTTGAGCGCGTATGAGATCATAAAAGAGCAGAAACTCGAGGATTTAAATTCAAAGGGGTATCTGCTGCGTCATAAAAAGAGCGGAGCACGCATCAGTGTGATCAGTAATGATGATGAAAACAAGGTATTTTACATCGGATTTCGCACACCGCCAAAGGACAGTACCGGAGTGGCGCATATTATCGAGCATACGGTGCTCTGCGGTTCGGACAAATTTCCGGTCAAAGATCCGTTTGTGGAGCTTGTAAAGGGATCCTTAAATACATTCTTAAATGCGATCACTTATTCGGATAAGACAGTTTATCCGGTGGCAAGCTGCAACGACAAGGATTTCGCAAACCTGATGGATGTTTATCTGGATGCGGTATTCCATCCGAATATTTATAAAAAGAAAGAAATATTTAAACAGGAAGGCTGGCATTACGAACTTGAAGACCAGGATGCACCGATCACAATAAACGGCGTGGTCTACAATGAGATGAAGGGGGCATTCTCTTCACCGGAGGGAGTGTTAGACCGGCTTGTTTTGAATTCCCTTTTCCCGGATACGCCTTACAGCAACGAATCCGGCGGAGATCCGGAGCGCATTCCGGAATTAACTTATGAGAATTATCTGGAATTCCATAAGACCTATTATCACCCGTCCAATGCTTTTATCTATCTTTATGGAAATATGGATATCGCAGAAAAGCTTGTATGGCTTGATAAAGAATATTTATGCAATTATGAAGAAATCACCGTTGATTCAAAAATACCGCTTCAGAAGCCGTTTGACGCGCCGAGAGAGGTAAGAGAGAAATACTCGATCGCAAGTGATGAGTCCACGGAAGACAACACATATATTTCCTATAATATGGCGATCGGTACCACACTGGATCCGAAGCTGTATCTTGCGTTTGATGTACTGGATTACGCGTTGTTAAACGCGCCGGGTGCGCCATTAAAGAAAGCGCTGTTAGACGCAAAGATCGGAAAGGATATCATGGGTTCTTACGACAGCAGCACATATCAGCCGATCTTTTCCGTTGCGGCAAAGAACGCAAACCCGGAACAGAAAGAAGAGTTCGTGCGGATCATCCGCGATACATTAAAAGAGCAGGTGGAAAAAGGGATCAATAAAAAGGCGCTGCTCGCAGGGATCAACAGTTCTGAATTCAAATACCGCGAAGCGGACTACGGTCAGTTCCCGAAGGGGCTGATCTATGGCCTGCAGAGTCTTGACAGCTGGCTGTATGATGAGAAGGAGCCGTTTATGCATCTGGAGGCGGCACCGGTTTTCGCATTCTTAAAAGAAATGACGAAGACAGATTATTTTGAAAAGCTGATCCAGGAGTATATGCTTGACAATACGCATGTGTCGATCGTAATGATCGAGCCGGAATGCGGACTGAACGCGAAAAAGGAAAAGAAATTAGAAGAACAGCTTGCGGCTTATAAGGCATCTTTAAGTGCGGACGAGATAAAGGCGCTGATCGAGGATACGGCGCATTTAAAACAGTATCAGGAAGAGCCGTCACCGAAGGAGGATCTTGAAAAGATCCCGATGTTAAAGCGGTCGGATATGAAAAAAGAGGCATCCCCGTTTATCAATGAAGTAAGAGACTGTGACGGAACGACGGTCCTGTTCCATGAGATGTTTACCAACCGGATCAATTACCTCGATTTTCTTTTTGATGTCACGGATCTTTCTGAGGAGGAGATTCCTTATCTTGGTATTTTAAAGGCGGTGCTCGGTTATATGAACACCAGCCGGTACGGTTATGCGGATCTCGCAAATGAGATCAATCTGTATACCGGCGGCGTTTCCTCTTCAATCGGGGTTTACCCTTCCGTGAAGAAGCCGGATTCCTATCAGGCAAAATATGAGGTGCGCACGAAGGTTCTCTATGAAAATACAGATAAGGCAATGGACATCATAAAGGATATTTTGGAAACCACGGATATCACGGATGAAAAGCGTCTTTATGAGATCCTTGCGCAGGCGAAATCAAGACTTCAGATGTCTTTAAGTTCCGCTGGACATTCGGTGTCAGCGATCCGTGCCATGTCCTATTTCTCCAAAACCGCATATTATAATGATATGACAGGCGGAATCGCTCTGTATCGGGTGATCGCGGATTATGAAGAACATTTTGACGAGAAAAAGGGAATGCTGATCGAACGTCTTGACGCACTGCGAAAGAAGATCTTTTGCAAAGAGCGCCTGATGGTCAGCCTTACCGCAGACCGTGAGGGATATGACGCGGCGGTAAAAGAGATCGGCGGCTTAAAGGAGATCCTTGGAAGCGGAGCACCGCAGGCGGCAGTTCCGGTATTAAACTGCGTAAAGAAGAATGAAGGCTTTCTGGACGCTTCCCAGGTACAGTATGTTTCAAGAGCAGGAAACTTTGTGAAACGGGGACTTTCCTATACCGGAGCGCTTCGCATCTTAAAAGTGATATTAAGCTATGATTATCTGTGGCTCAATGTCCGCGTAAAAGGCGGTGCCTACGGCTGCATGAGCGGATTTATGCGAAACGGAGATTCCTATTTTACCTCCTATCGTGATCCGAATCTTGGAAAGACGAATGAGATATACGAAAAAACACCGGAGTATCTGAAAAATTTTGACGCGGATGAGCGTGATATGACAAAATATATCATTGGAACGATCAGTGATCTCGATACTCCGTTAAATCCTTCCGCCAAGGGAAGCCGCTCGTTGAGTGCTTATCTGACCGGCGTGACCTATGCGGATGTGCAGAAGGAACGTGATGAAGTGATAGACGCGGAGCCGGAAAACATCCGCGCGCTTGCGGACCTGATCGAAGCAGTCCTTTCGGATCACAATCTGTGCGTGATCGGAAACGAGGATGCGGTAAAGAAAGAAAAAGCGTTATTTGACACGATTGAAAAGTTATATTAAAAGGAGCATTACATGGAAAATAAATTTAAATCAGGATTCGTGACACTGATCGGCAGACCGAATGTGGGAAAATCAACACTGATGAACCATCTGATCGGCCAGAAGATCGCGATCACATCAAACAAGCCGCAGACAACCAGAAACCGGATACAGACGGTATATACGGATGAGGAGCGCGGACAGATCATCTTTCTTGACACACCGGGTATCCACAAAGCAAAAAACAAGCTTGGGGAATACATGGTAAATGTGGCGGAGCATACCTTAAATGAAGTGGATCTGATCCTCTGGCTGGTGGAACCGACGGATTATATCGGCGCGGGAGAACAGCATATCATCGAAATGCTCAAAAATACAAAGACACCGGTTATTTTGGTGATCAATAAGCTGGACACGCTTTCTGAGCGTGATCAGATGCTTACCTATATCGATACATACCGCAAAGTCTATGATTTCGCGGAGATCGTACCTGCGTCCGCACTGCGCGGTCAGAACACGGATCTGATCATAGATCTGATCTTTCAGTATCTGCCGGAAGGACCGATGTTTTATGATGTGGATACGATCACGGATCAGCCGGAGCGTCAGATCGTTGCGGAGCTTATCCGTGAGAAAGCACTTCATGCCCTGAATGAGGAGATCCCGCATGGTATCGCAGTCTCCATCGAGCGAATGAAAGACCGTAAGGGACAAAATATCGTGGATATCGACGCGACGATCATCTGCGAGCGTGATTCCCACAAGGGGATCATCATCGGAAAGGGCGGTGCCATGTTAAAGAAGATCGGAACCAATGCACGCTATGAGATCGAACGGCTTTTGGGCTGCAAGGTGAACCTGAAGCTCTGGGTGAAGGTGAAAAAAGACTGGCGCGACAGTGACATCCTGATCAAAAATTTCGGTTATAAAGAGGACGAAAGATAGCTGGCTTTTTTTTCTAGTATATCCTGTATGAATTCGGAAATCCTAATATTACCTGCAAAAGAAATATGACCAAGGGGGATTTCAGATGAGAGACGAAGCCTGGGATACATTTGTGACAACGGGAAAAGTAGAGGATTACCTTACTTACAGGTACAGTGAGAAAAAAGAGCATATGGCAGACGAAAAAGTAAGAGGTGAGAGCGTTTATGGGGCAGACCATCGTGCTGACGGGAATGGTTTTGCAGACAATGCCCATAGGAGATTATGACAAAAGACTGACGATACTGACCAAAGAACGGGGAAAGATCACGGCGTTCGCAAAAGGAGCAAGAAGGCCGAACAGCCAGCTCCTTGCGGCGGCGAATCCGTTTTGTTACGGTGAATTTGAACTGTTTGAGGGAAGGACTACATACACGCTTGTGAAAGCGACGGTCGCGAATTATTTCAGGGATCTTTTGAATGATCTCGACAGTGTTTATTACGGGTTTTATTTTCTGGAACTTGCGTCCTATTATACGCAGGAAAACAACGACGAGCGGCAGATGTTAAAGCTTTTATACCAGTCGCTTCGGGCGCTTCAGCATCCGTCTTTGAACAATCGTCTGGTGAAGGTGATCTATGAGCTTCGGGTACTGGTCGTAAACGGGGAATATCCGAATGTATTCTCCTGCATGAAGTGCGGAAAAAAAGAGGATCTCTGCTATTTCAGTGTCAAATACCGGGGAACGCTCTGCAAAGACTGCGGAACCATGGAGAGTGGTATCCTTTTAAATGAGTCCGTGCTGTATACACTCCAGTACATTATTTCTGTGGAATTAAAAAAACTCTATACCTTTACGGTCACCGAACAGGTGCTTCTCGTGTTGGAACAGGTGATGGGGAATTACTGGAACAGTTATATCCCGCATCACTTTAAGTCCTTGGAGATTTTAAACCAGTCGCCGGTAAAATGAGATTGCGGCTTGAAATCAGAATATGAAAATAGTATAATACATAAGATTAACAGGAGCGAAGACTGTTTTGGTGACAGTGAGGAGGAACTTTATGAAAAAAACAGCAGGACTTTGTCCGGCGATTCTTATTATGGCGCTTTCTCTGTCGGGCTGTGGCGGAGTATCCATGGACGTGGATACCAATACGCTGTATGTAGGGTCAAACGGGAAGATCACCGAGGTGATCGTAGAGGACTTCGGCGAGGATTACTATGATGAGGATGAGTTAAAGAGTTACATTGATGATGCAGTGGCTTCTTATCAGGAAGAGAACGGAAAATCCGGCGTCGAGGTAAAGAAATACGAAGTGAAAAACGGTGTTGCGCGTCTTTTGATGGAGTATGACGGTTACGACAGTTACGCGTCTTTCAACGAGGCAAAGCTGTATACGGGAACTCTGCTGCAGGCACAGGCGGACGGTTATGATTTTGATGTGAATTTTAAGACACCGGATGAGAGTGCGGAGACAGGAACAGAAGCAGCCACGGTACCGGAAGAAGAAGCGGCTACGGAGAATGTGATCCAGGGTCAGATCATAGAAGAAAACACGGAAACTGCATGGGAACCGGCATCAGAGACCGTATCCGGGATTTCCGCAGATGAAGTGCTTTCCGAGGAAGACCGCAAGGTACTTATTTTAGAACAGGATACAGATGTCAAGGTGAAGGGTGAGATCCTCTATGTATCGGATCATGTGAAGGTTACCGGAAAAGATACGGCAACCGTTTACGGTGAGGGTTCTGACAGTGCAGATACCGGATTGGCATATATTATATACAAATAATGAAATGTGAGGTTAGAGATATGGAAAAGACAATGGACAAGATTGTTGCGCTGGCAAAGGCAAGAGGATTTGTATATCCGGGTTCCGACATTTATGGTGGACTTGCGAATACCTGGGATTACGGAAATCTCGGTGTGGAACTGAAAAACAATGTAAAAAAAGCATGGTGGCAGAAATTTATCCAGGAAAATCCGTACAACGTCGGTGTAGACTGCGCGATCCTTATGAATCCGCAGACATGGGTAGCATCCGGACATCTGGGAGGATTCTCGGATCCGCTTATGGATTGTAAGGAATGTCACGAGCGTTTCCGCGCGGACAAGCTGATCGAGGATTTCTGTGATGAACACGGGATTGATTATGGCGGATCGGTAGACGGCTGGTCTCAGGAAGAAATGAAAAGCTTCATCGACGAGCATGAAGTTCCGTGCCCGAGCTGTGGCAAGCACAATTTTACCGATATCCGTCAGTTCAACCTGATGTTTAAGACTTTCCAGGGCGTTACAGAGGACGCAAAGAACACGGTTTATTTAAGACCGGAGACCGCACAGGGTATTTTTGTAAACTTTAAGAACGTACAGAGAACATCCAGAAAGAAGATCCCGTTTGGAATCGGACAGATCGGAAAATCGTTCCGTAACGAGATCACACCGGGTAACTTTACGTTCCGTACCCGTGAGTTTGAACAGATGGAACTTGAATTTTTCTGCGAGCCGGGAACCGATACCGAATGGTTCCAGTACTGGAGAGCGTTCTGCCGTGACTGGTTATACAGCCTTGGCATCAAAGAAGATGAAATCCGTCTGCGCGATCATTCACCGGAAGAACTTGTCTTTTACAGCAAGGGAACAACCGATATCGAATTCCGTTTCCCGTTTGGCTGGGGTGAACTTTGGGGTATTGCGGATCGTACCGATTACGATCTGACCCAGCATCAGAATACTTCCGGACAGGATCTTACTTATTTTGATGACACCAAGAACGAGAAATATATTCCATATGTCATTGAGCCGTCACTCGGCGCGGATCGTGTAGTTCTCGCGTTTTTATGTGCTGCATATGATGAGGAAAATATCGGAACCGAGGAAAAACCGGATATGCGTACCGTACTGCATTTCCATCCGGCGCTTGCTCCGATCAAGATCGGTGTGCTTCCGCTTTCCAAGAAATTAAACGAAGGCGCGGAGAAAGTATTTGCACAGCTTTCCAAGAAATATAACTGTGAATTCGATGACAGAGGAAATATCGGAAAGCGTTACCGCAGACAGGATGAGATCGGTACTCCGTTCTGCGTAACCTACGATTTTGATTCCGAAGAAGATCAGGCAGTAACTGTCCGTGACAGAGATACCATGGAACAGGAACGTATTAAAATTTCAGATCTTGATGCGTATTTTGCAGAAAAATTCGCGTTTTAATGTAAGACAAAGGAGCCTTCCATTTTTATGGACAGGCTCTTTTCTTTGCTTGGGGCTTTACAGAAGTTTTGTTTTCCGATATAATCAAAAGCATATTCGTGGCATTTTGCGCGATAATATGGATAAAATAATACGTGGAGGTAACTATTATGAAAAAAAGAATGATGGCAATTTGTTTAACATTGGGAATGACAGCATCCATGCTCGCAGGATGTGGTTCATCTACAGGAAATGACAGCAGCAATACATCTTCCGCAGCAAAAGAAGAAACATCTGCAACAGAAAGCGGAAACACTGCATCTTCCGCAAGCGGAAAGAAATATGTGATCGCAACCGATACGGTATTTGCACCATTTGAATTTACAGATGAGAGCGGAGCATTTGTAGGTATCGATGTGGATCTCTTAGATGCGATCGCAAAGGATCAGGGATTTGAATATGAATTACAGTCTCTCGGATTTGATGCAGCGCTTGTAGCCGTACAGTCCGGACAGGCAGATGGTGTGATCGCCGGAATGTCTATCACAGATGAAAGAAAAGAGACGTTCGATTTCTCAGACGCATATTATGATGCGGATGTTACCATGGCAGTGGCAGCAGGTTCTTCCATCGCTTCCTATGATGACTTAAACGGAAAGAAAGTAGCAGTAAAGACAGCAACAAACGGTTCCGATTACGCAAAATCCATCGCGGATCAGTACGGATTTGACATCGTAGAGTTTAAAGATTCTCCGACAATGTATCAGGACGTGATCACCGGAAACACCGTAGCATGTTTTGAAGATTATCCGGTTATGGCATATAACATCAAACAGGGTGCCGGAATGGAAATGCCGGAAGGCACAACAGCAGCAGGTTCTTCTTACGGCTTTGCAGTACAGAAGGGACAGAATGCAGAACTTCTTGAAATGTTCAACAAAGGTCTTGCAGACATCAAGGCAAACGGAACATATCAGGAAATTGTGGATAAATATACAAAATAAACGAATAGAAAAAAGCGAAAGCAGGTCAGACAGGTATGATTTCAATTATACAGACATATAAGGTCATGTTGCTTCAGTCCCTGGGACAGACGCTTCTTCTGACTTTATTATCCCTCATTTTCGCGTTCATAATAGGTCTGATCTTCGGATTGATGAACGTGAGCAAGTCAAAAATATTGAATTGTATCGGTACGATATATGTGGACGGCATCCGTGGGGTGCCGCTCATCGTACTGGCGTATTTCATATATTTTGGTATCCCGGCAGCGGTAAAAGCGATCGGATTTACCGATTTTAAGCTGACCGCACTTGTGGCAGGAACAATCTCACTTTCCATGAACGCCGGAGCTTATATGGCGGAGATTTTCCGCGCAGGTATCCAGTCGGTGGACAAAGGACAGATGGAAGCGGCACGAAGCCTGGGACTCAGTTATGGAAAATCCATGCGAAAGGTAATCCTTCCGCAGGCGATCCGTACAATGATCCCGTCTATCATCAACCAGTTCATCATCTCCTTAAAGGATACTTCCATTCTTTCGGTTATCGGATTCCCGGAACTGACAAAGGCAGGTAATATCATCGTAGGTAACACGTTTAAGGCGCTTCAGGTATGGGGCATCGTAGCGGTTATGTACATGGTTGTCATCATCACGTTATCCCGGGTAGCAAAGAGGATTGAAAGGAGGATAAACGTTGGAAAACTCGAAGCAAACTAAAGTAGTAGTTAAAAATTTAAAGAAGAGTTTCGGAAAGCTCGAAGTCTTAAAAGACATTGATATGGAAATAAAAGAAGGAGAGGTTGTTGTGCTCCTTGGACCTTCGGGTTCCGGAAAATCAACGTTTCTCCGTTGCCTGAACCGTCTTGAGGATATTACGGCAGGAGAAGTCATCGTCGATGGCATTCATGTGGATGACAAAAAGACAGATATCAACAAGCTGAGAGAAAATATCGGTATGGTATTCCAGCACTTTAATCTGTTCCCGCATATGACGGTTTTAGAGAACATCATGCTGGCACCGGTAGAATTAAAAAAGATGACCAAGGAGGAAGCCCGTGAAAAGGGCATGGAGCTTTTAAAACGTGTCGGACTGGATGCAAAGGCAGATGTGTATCCGCCACAGCTTTCCGGTGGACAGAAACAGCGTGTTGCGATCGCGCGTGCGCTTGCAATGAATCCGGATATCATGCTTTTTGATGAGCCGACCAGTGCGCTGGATCCGGAGATGGTTGGAGAAGTTCTCGCAGTCATGAAAGAACTTGCCGCAGATGGAATGACAATGGTCGTTGTTACCCATGAGATCGGATTTGCCAGAGAAGTGGCAAGCCGTGTCGTATTTATGGATGGCGGCTATATTGTGGAACAGGGAACACCGGAAGAGGTGATCTCCAATCCGAAGGAACCGCGTACCATAGATTTCTTAAATAAAGTTTTATAACAGGAGCAGGAGATTCATGAAAAAGATTATAACCATAAGCAGAGAGTTCGGTGCCGGCGGCGGAGAGATTGGCAGAAGACTGGCAGACAGCCTTGGCTATGATTATTACGATAAGGAATTGATCTTGATGGCAGCTGCGCAGGCAGATATCGATGTTTCAAGCCTGATCGAATGGGATGAGAAAGTCCCGGTTAATTTCGGATTTACGCAGAGTCTGTTCAATTTCTATAATAAGCCTCTGAGTGAAAAGATCTTTCAGGCGCAGAAGCAGGTGATCCGCAAGATCGGAGAAAAAGGACATTGTGTGATCGTTGGTAGAAATGCCAATGCGATCTTAAAGGAATATGACGACTGTCTGAACGTATTTGTGCGTGCTGATTTTGGCTGGCGCTTAAATCGTATGAAAGACAGGATGGAACATCTGACCGAGGCACAGGCGGCGGATGAGATCCGTGCGATCGACCGTGTGCGTAAAAAATACTGTACGTATTATACCAATACAAGCTTTGGAAGTATGGAGCAGTATGATATCGCACTCAATTCATCGAGAATAGGTGTGGACGCATGTGTCAGGGCAGTGCTTGCGCTGGCAAAAGAGGACAACTGAAAATGATAACAAAAAAATTGCATATCTATGCAATTTTTTTTGTTATGGAGAAAAGACAGCATCCGGGCATACATAATCCCGTCATTTCTGACATATGATCTTTTAATAGAATGAAACAAATCATCAGGACTTTTGTAAAAAGATAACAAAAAAATGTTGATATAATCTAAAAATGTGTTAAAATATATAATGTGCAACGGAAAGCGGACACAATATATTGTTCAAAAGTGGCAAAACACGAATGAACTACAACTAATTTTAGGAGGAACTGTTGATATGGCAAAAAAATGGGTGTATTTGTTTACAGAAGGTAATGCCAATATGCGTGAACTTCTTGGTGGAAAAGGTGCTAACTTAGCAGAAATGACGAATATCGGTCTTCCGGTACCGCAGGGATTTACGATCACGACAGAAGCGTGTACGCAGTATTATGAAGATGGCAGAGAGATCAATGATGAGATTCAGTCTCAGATTAATGAGTACATAGTAAAAATGGAAAAGATCACGGGCAAGAAGTTCGGTGACAGAGAGAACCCGCTTCTTGTATCAGTTCGTTCCGGAGCGAGAGCTTCCATGCCGGGTATGATGGATACCATCTTAAACCTGGGTCTTAATGAAGACGTTGTAAATGTAATTGCGGAAAAATCAAACAATCCGCGGTGGGCGTGGGATTGTTACCGCCGTTTTATCCAGATGTATTCCGATGTCGTTATGGAGGTCGGTAAAAAATATTTTGAGGAACTGATCGATCAGATGAAAGCAAAGAGAGGCGTAAAGCAGGATGTCGACCTGACCGCCGAGGATCTCAAAGAGCTTGCAAATCAGTTCAAAGCAGAGTATAAGTCCAAGATCGGCAGTGATTTCCCGGATGATCCGAAGGAACAGCTGATGGGAGCGATCAAGGCTGTATTCCGTTCCTGGGATAATCCGCGTGCGAATGTTTACCGCCGCGATAATGATATTCCGTATTCCTGGGGTACCGCAGTCAATGTACAGGCGATGGTATTCGGAAATATGGGTGAGGATTGTGGTACCGGTGTTGCGTTTACCCGTGATCCGGCAACCGGACAGAAAGGTCTGTTTGGAGAATTCCTTACCAATGCACAGGGCGAGGATGTAGTTGCAGGTGTGCGTACTCCGATGAAGATCTCCGAGATGGAAGAAAAATTCCCGAAAGCGTATGCGCAGTTTAAGATCGTGTGCAACACATTGGAGGCACACTACAGAGATATGCAGGATATGGAGTTCACAGTTGAGAACTGCCAGTTATATATGTTACAGACGCGTAATGGTAAGAGAACCGCTCAGGCGGCATTAAAGATTGCCTGCGATCTGGTGGATGAGAGAATGAGAACCGAGGAAGAAGCGGTTGCCATGATCGATCCGAGAAACCTTGATACCCTGCTTCATCCGCAGTTTGACGCGGCTGCATTAAAGGCAGCAAAACCGGCAGGAAAGGGACTTGGAGCTTCTCCGGGCGCTGCGTGCGGCAAGATCGTATTTTCCGCAGAGGATGCCGTTGAATGGGCAGCAAGAGGAGAGAAGGTCGTTCTGGTACGTCTGGAGACTTCTCCGGAGGATATCACCGGTATGAAAGCTTCTCAGGGTATTCTTACCGTTCGTGGTGGTATGACATCCCATGCGGCGGTTGTAGCGCGTGGTATGGGTACCTGCTGTGTATCCGGCTGCGGCGATATCGCAATGGATGAGGAAAACAAGAAATTTACGTTGGCAGGCAAAGAGTATCATGAAGGAGACTTCCTTTCTCTGGATGGTACGACCGGTAATATTTACGATGGTCAGATCCCGACCGTGGATGCGACGATCGCAGGAGAGTTCGGCCGCGTTATGAAATGGGCAGATAAATACAGAACATTAAAAGTACGCACCAATGCAGATACACCGGCTGACGCGAAGAAAGCGCGTGAGCTTGGCGCAGAAGGCATCGGACTCTGCCGTACGGAGCATATGTTCTTTGAGGAGGACAGAATCGCGGCATTCCGTGAAATGATCTGTTCCGATACCGTAGAGGAAAGAGAAGCGGCACTGGAAAAGATCCTTCCTTATCAGCAGGGAGATTTTGAAAAACTCTATGAAGCGCTGGAAGGATGCCCGGTAACGATCCGTTTCTTAGATCCGCCGCTTCATGAATTTGTTCCGACAGAGGAAGCGGATATTGAAAAGCTTGCAAAAGCGCAGAATAAGTCAGTAGAGCAGATCAAGACGATCATTGCTTCCCTGCACGAGTTTAACCCGATGATGGGACACAGAGGATGCCGTCTTGCAGTAACCTATCCGGAAATTGCAAAGATGCAGACCAAAGCAGTGATCCGCGCGGCGATCAATGTGAAGAAAGCACATCCGGACTGGAACGTAGAGCCGGAGATCATGATCCCGCTTGTATGCGAAGTTAAAGAGTTAAAATATGTAAAGAAAGTTGTAGTAGAGACCGCGGATGCGGAAATTAAGGCAGCCGGTATCGATCTGAAATACGAAGTAGGTACGATGATCGAGATCCCAAGAGCAGCGCTTACTGCGGATGAGATCGCAAAAGAGGCAGATTTCTTCTGCTTTGGTACAAACGATCTGACTCAGATGACGTTTGGATTCTCCCGTGATGATGCAGGAAAGTTCTTGAATTCTTACTATGATACCAAGATCTTTGAGAACGATCCGTTTGCAAAACTCGATCAGACCGGTGTCGGCAAACTGATGGAGATGGCGATCAAACTTGGAAAACCGGTAAATCCGAAGCTCCATGTAGGTATCTGCGGCGAGCACGGCGGAGATCCGTCTTCCGTAGAATTCTGCCACAAGATCGGTCTGGATTATGTATCCTGCTCACCGTTCCGTGTGCCGATCGCAAGACTTGCGGCAGCACAGGCTGCAATTGCCGACAAGAAATGATGTAAAGGCATATATTGTTGAGCATCCGGAGTATTCTGAAACTAACAGATTTAAGGATATTAAAGAAAAAGTCTATATATGAGTTCTGCAAGGGAAAGCGTTATGCTTTCCCTTGTCTGATGTTTGGGAATAAATCCTGATAATTGATGGTATGGTAGATATGAAACAGTTGCCTGACACAGAAATTGCAGAGCAGGTAGATAAAGCGAAAAAAGCAGAAAACTGGACAACGGATGAAGGTAATGGAACGGACTATAGAGATATTCGAAGATTTTGTTGGTGTTGACAACAGGAACTTTTTCTGGATATAATGATATCCGGTAAATACGATTGATTTTTTTAGGCAAAGATTTTAAGAAAGGAGCGGACTATGAGCTGGAAAACGACCAATATTCACCTCATGAAAGGTGACATTTTTGCTGTTTACAGGGATAGTGTGCTCTTTTTTAGGTGAAAAACTGATATTACATATAAATAAAGAGTTAAAAATACACTATCTCCTGTTCAGATATATTTGATTTGAAAAGGAGATTTTTTATGCGTAAATTTAATATAAAAACACAGATACACAGCCTGTATGCGCTGACTACCGCAGGTTATTTTCAGATAGCAGGTGCGTCCTGGGTGGCGTTACTTGCACTCAGAGGATTTTCACTTCTGGAGATCGGAATGCTTGAGAGCATTTTCCATGTGGTGAGTTCCTGCTTTGAGATACCATCCGGTGTGGTGGCAGATGTTTTTGGACGGAAAAGAACCATGGTGTTAAGCCGTCTCGTTAATCTTGCATCGAGCATATTTATGATCGTATCGGCTGATTTTTGGACGGTGGCATTTGCGATCGGATTAAACGCCATCAGTTATAACCTGGAATCGGGCACGAGGGAGGCTTTGGCCTACGACAGTTTAAAGGCGGTCGGACAGGAAGAAAAATATAACAGATTTGCATCAATGGAAATGATGCTTTACAGGGTTACAAATTCTGTGGCAACGCTGTGTGCCGGGCTGGCATTGGGACTTGGATATAAGAAAGCGTACGCGGTAGATATCTTTTTTTGCCTGATAGCGGCTGGAATTGCATGCAGTCTGAAGGAAGTACAGACAGAAACAATGCCTGCGGGAAATTTGCAGGAAGACAACAGGAAAAAAGGCGATCAGTTAAAGAGTGTGATAAGGGAAAGCTGGTATTTTTTGACCACCAATCGAAGAGCCAGATACATTATGATCTTAAACGCGGTGATCGGCGCCATATCTACGCTGGTATTGTTCTTTTTGCAGGCAAAGATTCCAATGGCGGGTCTGGATAAGGCATTCTTAGGCCCTGCGCTTTTTGTGATGGGACTCGGAGCCGCGCTTGGCGCAAAGGTCGTCGAATATTTCCCGAAATGGAGATATGGGAAATACATAATTTTGAGCGGAATGGGTGTTTTATTTGCCTTTGGCATGTCTTTTTCGGGAAATCCGCTTCTTATGATATGCGGTGGATTTGTCGGCGCATTTTCTGATGATTTTCTGGAAGTACGCACCGATGTTATTTTAAATGATATGATCCCGTCAGAGCAGAGGGCAACACTGATTTCCGTGAATTCCTTTCTGTTTTCGCTGGTCATGATCGTGCTGTCAACGGTTATGGGCGGGATCATGTGAGGAAAGAGGAAATTTATCCCACCATGTCAAATGTTAAACAAAAGTAACTGTGCTTAGTTGACACTAATAAAAGTATGTGCTATGATAACGCTTAGTTATCATTGATAACAAATCTATGATTTATGAGGGAATGACTGTGCCAGAGAATAAACCGGCGAGTCATAAGAGAGTGCTTGACGCGGCAAGGGCGGAGTTCTTAGAAAAAGGTTTTGCAAAGGCCTCGATCCGTTCGATCGGAGAGCGGGCGGGGATGACCTCGGCAGGGCTGTACCGCCACTGCACAGACAAGGAAGATCTGTTTTGCCAGATATTAGAGCCGCTTATGACGGAACTGAATGGGTATCTGCATTCGCATAAGGAAAAATCGGATCACGCGCTGGAAGGAGAGAATTGCAGGGCGGAAGCATTTGACAACGGGACGATCACCATTTTTCGGAGTCTTTCCGTCCGGTACCGGCAGGAAATGAAACTGCTTTTGTGCCGGGCAGGCGGAACCCGCTATGAGAATTTTATGGATGATCTGGTAAAGACAGAGGAAACCGAGATGTTTCGGGCGTTTGAGGCGCTGCGGAAACAGGGTTATGCGATCAGGGAAATATCAGAAAAAGAAATGCATATGTTACTCAGTGCATATATGACGGCGATCATGGAGCCGGTCATACATGATTATACAGAGGAGGAAACTGAGACGTGTTTTTCAACGGTATTAGATTTTTTTATGCCAGGTTGGATGAAAATAATGGGATTTTAAAGGAGCCAAGAAATTGGCTCCTTTTTAATTTGCCAGTTATCAAAAAGGAAAGATTGATAACTGAATCATAAACGATCAAAAATCTATAGCAGGAGGAGAAAAAATGAAAAAGCAGAAAAAAGAATCAAATCTTTCCAGGCTCATGCAGTACAGCGGAAATTATAAGATCTTTGCGTATGTCTCGTGGCTTCTTGCCGCGTTAAGCGCAGTGTTCACATTGCTGCCGTTCTGGTATATCTGGAAGATCATGGGAGAGGCGGTTTTGACGGCACCGGATTTTTCGGCGGCGGGACATATCGCGCATAATGCGTGGATGGCGGTGATCTGTTCGTTTACAGCAGTCCTTATGTATATTTTAGGATTGCTGTGCGCGCATTTCAACGCGTTCCATATCGCAACGAATATCAGGATCCGTTTGATGCGGCATATAACTTTTCTGCCACTGGGAGAAAAAAATCGCATCGGAAGTGGGGCACTGCGCAGGATCGTTTCCGACTCAAGTATGGCAACAGAGACTTATCTGGCACATCATCTTCCGGATCAGACCAGATCGATGGTGATGTTCCTTGGACTTTTACTTTTGATATTTACCTGTGACTGGAGACTTGCCCTGATAAGCCTGATCCCGGCAGTGATCGGGTTTCTCGCACTCATGTCGATGGCGGGCAGCGGTCTCAGGGAAAAAATGACAAACTATCAGAATGCGTTGAGCGATATGTCAAATGAAGCGGTCGAGTATATCCGGGGCATACCGGTTGTAAAGACGTTTGGTCAGACGGTTTTTTCATTTAAAAGATTTAAGGATGCGATCGACCGTTATTCCAAATGGGCGTCGGATTACACGAAAAAAGTGCGGACTCCGATCCTGATCTATACGGTTGCGGTCAACAGTGTGTTTGCGTTTTTGCTTATCGCGGCGAAGTTATTTGCCGGAAATGGGATCACCACGGAATTTTTGCTTAAAATGCTGTTTTTTATCCTCATTTCGCCGGTTATCACTGCGATGCTTACCAGTCTGATGTATACCAGCGAGACAAAAATGACGATGGAGGATGCGTTAAAGAGGATGGAGTCGGTGCTTGCAATGAAGCCGCTCGACTATGTGGGAAATGAGCACCCGAAGGATGCGTCTTTAAGCTTTTGTGACGTAAGTTTTCATTATGATGAGACAGAGGATGTGCTTCATAACATTTCCTTTGAGATTAAAGCCGGGGAAACCTGTGCGTTCGTCGGACCGTCAGGAGGCGGAAAGTCAACGATCGCAGCCCTTGCCGCAAGATTTTTTGATGCGCAGTCGGGAACGATCAGAGTTGGAGGCGTAAATATAAAAAATATTCCAAAGGAAGAGCTGATGAATACCATTTCCGTGGTATTTCAGAATGCAAAACTGATCCATGGAACAATACTCGAGAACGTGAGGATGGGAAGACCGGAGGCGTCGGAAAAAGAGGTGCTTGCCGCGCTTGAAACGGCGGGCTGTATGGATATTTTAGAAAAGTTCCCGGAGGGAATCCATACGGTTGTCGGAGCGACAGGAGTGAATCTCTCCGGCGGGGAACGCCAGCGGATCTCGATCGCACGGGCAGTCTTAAAAAACGCGCCGGTACTTATTTTGGATGAGGCGACAGCGTTCGCGGATCCGGATAATGAAAGTAAGATTCAGGCGTCGCTTGCCGCGCTTGCGAAGGACAAAACCGTACTCATGATCGCGCACCGGTTATCAACCGTAAAGAACACGGACTGCATTTGCGTGCTGGAGAACGGCACGATCACCGAACAGGGTACTTTTGAGGAATTAAGCCATAAGCATGGCATGTTTGAAAAGATGTGGGAATCATACACAAGATCTGTAGAGTGGAGGGTTTGAAATGAAAAAGTGGTTAAAGAGAAGATTTGCGCTGTCGGACGAAGGCGCGACAGCAGTACTGACAGGAAGTATCGAGACTGCGCTTTTAAACATCGCATGCATGCTGCCGGTCGGCTTACTGTTTCTTCTGGTGAAGGATCTGCTCGATCAGAAGACCGGGGAATACACCATGCTTTATATGGCAGGTTCCGTGATCTGTCTCGCAGCGATCCTGGTCATTGGTTATTTCCAGTATAACGGCACTTATCTGGCAACTTATGTGGAAACCGGAAAACGGAGGATCGCGCTTGCGGAGAAATTAAGAAAGATCCCGCTTTCGTATTTCGGGAAAAAAGATCTGGCGGATCTGACCACATCGTTGATGAATGACTGTGATGTGCTTGAAAAAAGCCAGTCACACTTTCTGCCGCCGCTCATTGGCGCGATGATCTCGACAACGTTAATGGCATGCATGCTGTTTGCGTTTGAGTGGAAAATGGCGTTGGCGGTGCTCTGGGTACTTCCGGTCTCGTTTGTACTCATTCTTTGTTCCGCAAAGGTTCAGAATACGCTCATGCGAAAAACATCAGATGCGCGTGTTGCCTATGAAAACGGAATACAGGAGTGCATCGAGGCAGGGGATGACCTGCGCTCCAACAATGCGGAGGAGGAGTATCTAAAGGGACTGGAAAAAAAGATCAAGGCCTTTGAAAAACATTCGATCTGGGCGGAGTTTGGAAAAGCATCCTTTATTGCGGCATCTGGTCTGGTGCTGCGTTTCGGCATCGCGACAACGGTTCTGACCGGGGCATCCCTTCTGATCGGTGGAAAGATCGACTTGTTTCTGTTCCTATTCTTTATGCTGATCGTATCGAGGATTTATGATCCGCTGGACGCGTCGTTACAGAATCTTGCGATGATCGTCTCAACCCACACGAATACAGAGCGAATGAATGAGATCCTTGACCAGAAAGTGCAGAGCGGGGAAAAGGCACTTACCAATGAAGGGTATGACATTATATTTGAAAATGTAGCGTTCGCCTATGAGGATGGGGAAAAAGTTCTGGATCAGGTTTCTTTTACGGCAAAACAGGGAGAGGTCACGGCACTTGTCGGACCATCCGGTGGAGGAAAGACTACGGTTTCCAGGCTTGCGGCGCGTTTTTGGGATGTGACGGAAGGAAAGATCACAGTCGGAGGCATGGATGTGAACAGGACAGATCCCGAGACATTGATGTCACTGTTTTCAATCGTGTTTCAGGATGTGACACTGTTCCACAATACGATCCTTGAAAATATCCGGATCGGAAATCCAAAGGCTTCCGATGAGGAAGTCATTGCTGCAGCAAAGCTTGCCAATGTAGATGAGTTCGCGGAAAAACTGCCGGATGGCTGGAACACCATGATCGGTGAAAACGGCGACAGACTTTCCGGGGGAGAGCGTCAGAGAATTTCGATCGCACGGGCGTTTTTAAAAGACGCACCGATCATTTTACTGGATGAGGCGACCGCGTCTTTGGATGTGGAAAATGAAACACAGATCCAGACGGCATTATCAAAGCTGATCAAAGACAAAACGGTGCTTGTGATCGCACACAGGATGCGATCGATCGCTGCAGCAGACCAGATCATTGTCCTAAAGGACGGCAGGGTAAGCGAGAGCGGAGCACCAAAAGAGCTGCTTAGTAAAAACAGTATTTTCTCGAATATGTGCAGACAGCAGGCAGAAAGCCGGGACTGGACGCTGGTTTCTTAAAAAATAAAAATGCAGGAGGAAAAAATAATGGAAAAAAAAGTAAAAAAATTAAATGGAAAAGACCTGATCCAGATTGGGATCTACGCGGCGATCTATTATGTGATCGTGTGTGTGGTTGCCATGCTTGGCATGATCCCGGTCATGTATCCGATGCTTGCGGTGATCTGTCCGATCGTTGGCGGGATCCCGTTCATGCTCTTTCTGACCAGGGTGAAAAAATTCGGGATGATCCTTATCATGAGCATTCTGCTCGGTACCTTGATGTTTATTTCCGGAATGGGCTGGTATGCGCTTGTGATGTCTGTGTTTACCGGGTTGCTCTCGGAATGGATCTATCGGGCAGGAAACTACGAAAGCGCGAAGTGCGCGGTATTTACAAATGCGACATTCAGTCTCTGGGTATGGGCAAATCTGCTGCTTTTATTTGTGAACCGGGAATCTTTCCTTGCGTCAAGAGCGAAGACTGTCGGATCGGATTATGTGGAAAAATTAAACGCGCTCACGCCTGACTGGCTTTGCCCGGTACTTCTCGTGATCTGTTTCCTTTGTGGAGTGATCGGGGGAATGCTTGGAAAACGCATGCTTTTCCGACATTTTAAGAAAGCGGGTATTGCATAATGGAGAAAGAGTTTTATGCGGGCAGTAAAAAGCGGGGATCCTTTTTGGATCCCCGTACCAAGCTCTTCGTGATGTTTACCGAGGTGGCGTTTGTGACGGGAGGAGCGGGGATGCTGCCGGACTGGCTGATCTGCGCGCTGGCGGTCTTTCCACTGGTTCTGCTTCTGATCGAAAAAAAGTGGAAAAAAGCAGTGATCTACGGTGTGATATTTGCTCTGGCGCAGAGTTATGTTAGTTTTTTTCTTGGAAAGATCCCTGTGGCATGGGGGTATCTTCTCACCATGTGCTGTGTGATCATTGTGCGGATACTGCCGGGGCTCATTATGGGCGGATACATTTTTTCATCTACGACAGTCAGTGAATTTATTGCGGCAATGGAAAAAATGCATGTCTCAAACAAGATCTCAATCCCGATGTCTGTGATGTTCCGTTTTTTTCCGACCGTGATGGAGGAATTTTTTTCAATCAACAGCGCAATGAAAATGCGGGACATCTGCATTGGCGGAAAAAATATGGCAAAGATGGTCGAGTACCGACTCGTGCCGCTTATGGTCTGCTCGGTAAATATCGGAAATGAACTTGCGGCAGCAGCGCTGACCAGAGGACTGAATCCCGATGGAAAAAGAACAAATATCTGTAAGATCGGATTTCATGCGCAGGATGGAATCCTGTTTTTCGTTATGCTTGTTCCATATCTGGTTTTAATTTTAGAAAAAACAGGGGTGAAAATATGATTTGTTTGAAAGAGGTTTCTTTTCAGTACCAGAATACCAAAGAAGGGGCATTAGAGGGGATCGATCTGAAGATCGACCGGGGAAGTGTGGTTTTGCTCTGCGGAGAATCCGGTTGCGGAAAAACGACGCTGATCCGCATGTGCAACGGATTGATCCCGCATTTTTATGAGGGAAAATTAAAAGGCAGCGTCCGGGTGGATGGAAAGGACATCACAACGATGCGGCTTGAAAAAATCTCGGATATGGTGGGAAGTGTTTTCCAGAATCCGCGAAGCCAGTTTTTCTGTGTGGATACGACCGGGGAGATCGCGTTTGGACCGGAAAACAGAGGAGTCCCGGAAACGGAGATTGGTGATCGGATCAGGCAGGTGACAGAACAGTTTGAACTAAAACCGCTCTTGGATCGCAGCATCTTTCAGTTATCCGGTGGGGAAAAACAAAAGATCGCGTGTGCGGGAGTTGCAGCGATGAAGCCGGAAATTATCGTGTTGGATGAGCCAACTTCAAATTTGGATGAAGCTGCGGTTGAAATGCTAAAGGACGTGATTGCGGTATGGAAGAAAGAAGGGAAAACGATCCTCATTGCGGAGCACAGATTAGACTGGCTGTCTGCTCTTGCAGACCGGGTGGTCTATCTGAAAGAAGGAAAAATACAGGGAGATTTTACCGGAAAAAAATTCTTTGAAAAAAGCAATGAGGAATTAAACCGTATGGGGTTAAGGGGTATCCATAAGACGTGGGACTATTTAAATACTGCATTTGGATTTTTTTGGATCAAAGGAAGGGAGAGCAGCCAGGATGCGTGTGCGGAAACATATCAGTTCCGTGATTTTTCATATCGGTATGAGAGAGGAAAAGAGGCACTCCATTTAGAGCCGCTTACGATCCCCAAACATGCAGTTGTTGCGGTGATCGGACATAACGGGGTTGGAAAATCTACATTTTTAAAATGTCTTTGCGGGATCCAAAGGGGCTTTCATGGTTCGGTCGTGACCGGATCCAAAAAGTATAATGGGAAAAGCTTAAAAAAGCTCTGTTATATGGTGATGCAGGATGTAAACCATCAGTTATTTACGGATTCGGTGTGGGAGGAGGTCACACTGGGATTAGAGGAAAAACAGGAGACACAGGCGGAGAAAGTGCTTGAGCAGATGGATCTTACCGAAGTAAAGGAGCGTCATCCGATGTCCCTCTCGGGAGGACAGAAGCAGAGAGTGGCGATCTGTTCCGCGTATCTTTCCGACCGTGAAATCCTTGCGTTTGATGAACCGACCAGCGGGCTTGATTTCGGACGGATGCAGGAGATGGCGGATCTTATTTTGGAGATCAGCAGGGAAAAGACGGTATTTCTGGTGACACATGATATGGAACTGGTGGAAAAGTGCTGTACACATATTTTACATATCGGAGCATAGGATTAAAAAATCATCTGGTTTGAAGAGAAAACATCTGTTATAATACTTTTGGAAAGAAAACAGGTGATCGTTTTCCGACTAAGGAGTGGAAAAAATGAAGAAAATAAGATCTAGATGCAAAGCTGCATGTCTGGTAGCTTTTGTTTTGCTGTTTTTGTCAGCGGGGAGTGTGAGATCTTATGCCGCGGAGACAAAAAGCGGTAGTGAAAATACAACGATAACAGTGGCTTCCAATGTCTCGGAACAGGAGATGGAACCCTACTTAAACGCGTTTCGCCAGAAATATCCCGGCATACAGGTCGATTATACCTGTTATTCGGATTATGAAAACGAGATTGGGGAGCAGATCGCGTCTGGTGATTACCCGGATGTTTTGTTCATCCCGGGATCGATTTCATCCGAGAATTACGCGGATTATTTTGAGCCGCTCGGAACGAAAGAGGATCTTGGCAAAAAATATGATTACCTGCAGGGCAGCAAGGTCGTTGAAAATACGATATATGGGATCCCATCATCCGCATATGTAAACGGGCTGATCTATAATAAGGAAGTATTTGACAAAGCGGGGATCACGGAACCGCCAAAATCCATCAGTGAGTTTCTGGAAAGTCTGAATATGATAAAGGAACGCACGGATGCGATCCCGTTTTATACGAACTATGCGGCGGGCTGGACACTGCAGGCATGGGAACAGTATCCGTTTATCGCAATGACCGGGGATCCGGATTACAAGGAAAACGGATTTGTCAATGAGCTGGATCCTTTTTTGCAGGGAACCACACATTATGAAGTATATCAGTTGTTATATGACATCGTAAAAGACGGTCTCTGTGAGGAGACGCCGGAAAACAGTGACTGGGAGCAGTCCAAGATCCTGATGAATGAGGGAAAGATCGGCTGCATGGCGATCGGTTCCTGGGCGTTAAAGCAGGTGCAGGATGCTGGAAACAATCCGGATGCCATAGGATACATGCCATTTCCGAATGAAGTGGATGGAAAACAGTACATGACGATCGTGACCGATTACTGTTATGGCATCAATAAGAACAGCACACAGAAAGAGGCGGCGAGAGCGTATATCGATTATATGCTCGATGAGTCGGGTTACGCGCTGGATCATGAGGTGCTTTCCCTTGTCAAGACGGATCCGATTCTGGAAAGCTATGGGGATATGCAGAATGTCATCTGTCTTTGCAATAATCAGGCGAGTGATGAAAATTACCGCAAAAGACAGATCTTATCGACCAATCTGAATATCCTTGACAGTACGGACGAGATCAAGCGTGTGATCGAGGCGGCAGAAGGAAAGCGCGATGAGAGCTTTGATGAGATCGCGTCCGACTGGAATGAACGATGGGAATCATCGCGGACCGAGGACATGATGCCGGGGGATGCCAAACACACCACAGTGCTTGGCAGTGCGCTCAGCAAAAACTATGAGATCGAATTTTCGGATACGGAACGCAAATATATCAGTGGCTTAAAGGAATTAAGGATCGGATATCTGAAAAACATGGCGCCTTTCCAGTATGAGCAGTCAGGAGACTTTCAGGGTGTTTTAAAAAATATCATGGATATTGTGGCGGACGATCTTGAAGTTTCGCTCGTAGAAAAAGGCTATGATAATACCGAGCAGATGGTGCAGGCATTAAATGACGGCGACATCGATATGGTCGTCGGGATGGACAAGTCGTCCGGCTACGGTTCGGGACTGAAATTTTCGGCAAAATCCCTGGATGTCATGAAGGTCATGGTAAAGAGCGACTCCAAAAAGGCAAATGATGCACTGAAAGGGTCAATGGCGCAGATCACGGGAGAGGATTACTCGGATTTACAGACCGAGGCGTCTAAGATCATAGAAACCGATGATCTGGTAGACAGTCTCAGCGCGATCGAGACGTTAAAGGCGGATTTTACAGTCTCCGATTATTACGGAGTGTATTACTATACGCAGGAACAGGGATTTGAACACCTTGATATCACACCGATCTCAGGAAGCAGCAGTCTGTGTTTCGCGTATGCGAAGGAGTGCGATACCAGACTGATTTCGGTGTGCAATAAAGTCCTTTACAGTATCCCGGATGAAAATAAACAGATCATGCTGGACGAGAGCATGAAAAACGGAAATCAGCAGGTTACATTAAAGCGCTTTATCGAAGCAAATACGATCCCGTGTCTGGTCGTGGTAAATTTGTTTTTCGGGATCATTCTGATCCTCATCGTGATCATGGCAAGACAGCGGGCAAAAATGGCGAGAATGGATGCGCTGACCGGGCTTTATAACCGCTATGGGATCCGCTGGCGCATGAAACAGTTTTACGACAAAAAGCATTTCCCGATGATATTTTCGATCCTTGACATTGACAGGTTCAAGTCCGTAAACGATACCCTGGGACATCTTGGAGGGGACGAAGCGTTAAAGCTGCTTGCGGATAATATGAAAGAAGTTTTCGGAAACAGGGCAGTCCTCGGAAGATACGGCGGAGATGAATTTGTGATCGGATTTTACGGAAAAGACCTTGCGGAAGCGGAGAAAAAGTTTGGCGAGCTTGTGACACGCATGGACAGACGCTTTGCGTTCGGGGAAGCGGAAGTAGATCTGTCGATCAGTGTGGGTGTCGTGATCGTTGAGGAGGAAGTGAGCTATGATGACCTGTTCAAGACGGCAGATCAGGCGCTTTATTCGGTAAAGGAAAAAGGAAAGAACAATTACCGGATGGTATCCTACAAAAGTATTTATAAGCAGAAATAATAATTGAATAATCATTAAGAACATGGTATAACAGATATGTGTTTTTGCACTGCGAAAGAAAATTCTTTAGGAAAAAGACTGGAGGAATCATAAGAATGAAAAAGATGGAAGATTATGTAAGAACGATCCCGGATTTTCCGGAACCGGGCATTATGTTCCGTGATGTAACAAGCGTACTGCAGGACCCGGATGGATTGAAACTTGCCATTGATTCCATGATAAAACTGCTTGATGGTGTGGAGTTTGACGTTATTGCGGGAGCGGAGTCAAGAGGCTTCATTTTTGGCGCGCCGATCGCTTACGCGATGGGAAAATCCTTTGTGCTGATCCGCAAAAAAGGAAAACTGCCATGCGAGACCGTATCCGCAAAGTACGACCTGGAATACGGCAGCGCGGAGATCGAGATGCACAAAGACTCGGTAAAACCGGGACAGAAGGTGGTGCTGGTCGATGATCTGATCGCGACAGGCGGAACGATCGAAGCCGCTGCAAAGCTGGTGGAAGAGTTAGGCGGAGAAGTCGTAAAAATTATTTTTCTGATGGAACTTGCCGGATTAAAGGGACGGGACAAGCTCGCGAAATATGATGTGGCTTCGGTTATCACCTACGATGGAAAATAAAAAATAAATGGGAGAGAAGAAATGCTTAATAAACTTTTTAAATTAGAAGAGAACCATACGAATGTAAAGACGGAGGTGTTGGCAGGCATCACCACTTTCATGACGATGGCTTATATCCTTGCGGTAAATCCGACGATGCTTTCCGCAGCGGGTATGGACGCGACAGCGGTACTGATCGCTACCTGTCTGGCTGCTTTTGTCGGAACCCTTGCCATGGCACTGCTCGCCAATTATCCGTTTGCGCTTGCGCCGGGTATGGGATTGAATGCGTATTTCGCGTATACGGTCTGCGGCAATATGGGCTATGACTGGAGAGTTGCCTTAATGGCAGTCTTCATCGAAGGAATCATTTTCGTAGTACTGTCACTGACCAACGTGCGTGAAGCGATCTTTAACGCAATTCCTAGTACCTTAAAGAAGGGTGTCAGCGCTGGAATCGGACTGTTTATCGCGTTTATCGGACTTCAGGGTGCGCATATCGTGGTAGCAAACAGCTCTACACTGGTATCCTATGTAAATTTCACAGAAAACTGGCACACCGAAGGAATCTGCGCACTGCTTGCGCTGATCGGCCTGCTCATTACCGTAGTGCTCTATATTAAAGGGATCAAAGGATCGATCCTGATCGGAATCATTGCGACATGGGTGCTTGGCATGATCTGTCAGGCAGCGGGAATCTATCAGGTAGATGCCGAAAGCGGATTCTATTCGCTGTATCCGGCACTTGGAATGACAGATTTCACTGCGATCGGAAAGACATTTGGACAGTGCTTTGCCGCAGATTTTGATGGCGTAGGCATATTCAATTTCATTGTTGTTTTATTCTCATTCCTGTTCGTTGATATTTTTGATACGATCGGCACACTGATCGGAGTATCTTCCAAGGCAGGTATGCTCGATGAGAAAGAAAAACTGCCGAGGATCAAACCGGCACTGCTTGCAGATGCGATCGCAACTACGGCAGGCGCTGTATTTGGAACTTCCACAACCACAACATTCGTAGAGAGCTCCGCAGGTGTGGGCGCAGGCGCGCGTACCGGACTTTCTTCTGTTGTGACCGGATTTTTGTTTTTACTTGCGATCTTCTTCGCACCGATTTTTACAGCGATCCCGGGATTCGCAACAGCACCGGCTCTGATCTTTGTCGGATTTTTGATGATCTCCGCGATCCTGCAGATCGATTTTTCCGATCTGACCGAAGCGGTACCGGCTTATCTGTGTCTGCTTGCGATGCCTATGGTATACAGCATTTCTGAGGGAATCGCGATCGGAGTTATCTCTTATGTACTGATCAACCTGATCTGCGGAAAGAGAAAGAAGATCACACCGTTAATGTATGTACTTGCGGTACTGTTTGTCTGCAAATATATCTTCTTATAAAGAAAACGATAAAAAAACAAAAAAGAGTTCAAAAAGGGATGTGCTTTTTCGGAAGTACATCCTTTTTTTGACCGCTGTTCCATGACGGAATATACGGGAGAATCCCGTTATTGTTGTGTTGACAATTTTCTGTAAAATTAATAAAATGTTATTATATAGAAACATAAAATAGAAAAAGTGGGGCGGATTGTATGGACAAAATGATTCTTGTGGTAGATGATGAACCGCTGGATCGCGGAATCCTGAAAGATATGCTGGATCGGGAATATGATGTGATAGAGGCAGGAGAAGGAAAAGAAGCATTGGGGATGCTGGCGCAGCATAAAAAGAGCATTGTGGCAGTGCTGTTAGATCTTACCATGCCGCAGATGGATGGATTTGTGCTGCTTGAGGCGATGCGGGAGGATGAAGATTACCGCAGCATACCTGCGCTGGTCCTCACCGCGAGCAGCGACGAGGCAGCCGAATTAAAAGCGTTTCAATGCGGCGCATGGGACTTTATCACAAAGCCGTTCCATAAGGATATACTGGATTTCCGCCTGAAAAACGCGATCTCACGGAGCAATCTTTCCGCATTCCGGCAGCTGACCTATATTGCGGAATATGATGTGCTGACGGATATTTATAATAAAGAAAAGTTTTTCCGCCAGACGAAAGAGCTGCTCCATGCAAATCCGGATCAGAAATATTGCTGTATCAGCTTTGACATCAACCGCTTTCAGCTGATCAATTCCTTTTACGGAACAAAAGAAGGAGACCGCATGCTAAAGCATGTTGCGCGGACGTTAAGGCAGGAGATGGAAAAGCGGCATGACGGAAGTACATACGGCAGAATAGACGCGGATATCTTTGTTTTTTGCATTCCGTTCAAAGAAGCCGAAAAGGTCGAGGAGGAGATTAAAGAATTAGATCAAAAGATCAGGGATTATGATCTGAATTTTGACATCGTGATTACTTACGGCATCTATGTGATCGAGGATAACAGCATGCCGGTGGGAACGATCTATGACCGTTCGAGGCTGGCGGCGAGACAGGCAAAGGGAAAATACATAAACAGTTACGCGTTTTATACCGAGGAACTGACAAAGAAACTGGAAACGGAGCAGAAGATCACAAACGAAATGAACGATGCGTTAAAGGAAGGGCAGTTCATCGTTTATCTGCAGCCGAAATACAATATCAGAAATAACCGGCTGTCCGGGGCGGAAGCGCTGGTGCGCTGGAAACATCCAAAAGAGGGGATGATCTCTCCGGGAACTTTTATTCCGGTGTTTGAGCGAAACGGGTTCATTACCAGACTCGATTATTATATCTGGGAACAGGTCTGCATGCTGCTGCGCAAATGGATGGACGAGGGGATTATGCCGCGTCCGATCTCGGTCAATGTTTCGCGTGTCAATCTGTATAACCCGAAGTTTGTGGAGATGCTCTGTACACTGACCGAAAAATACAGACTGCCGAGAAATCTGCTCCAGCTCGAATTGACGGAGAGTGCCTATACAGACAATCCGCAGATTATAAAAGAAGCGATGAGCCGGTTGCACGAAAAAGGTTTTACGGTGTTGATGGATGACTTTGGAAGCGGATATTCTTCCTTAAATACTTTAAAGGATATCCAGGTGGATATTTTAAAGATTGACATGAAGTTTTTTGAAAAATCAGAGATCCGGGGGAGAGGAGAGAATATCACGGCATCTGTCGTGCGCATGGCAAAATGGCTGCATATGCCGACCATCGCAGAGGGCGTAGAGGAAAAGGAACAGGTGGATTTCCTGCGGGGGATCGGCTGTGAATTTGTGCAGGGCTATTATTTTGCGAAGCCGATGCCGGTAGAGGAGTATGAGCGCATTGCAAGAGAAAACGGTGTGTTTGAGGACAGAGAGACCGAGGAAGAGGGAAAAAGGATGATGGCGGGATTTGATTCCCGTTTGGAAAAGATGTTCTCCAACGTCATGCAGGCGATCGGCATCTATGAATATTCTGAGGACGGACTCGAACTGATCGAGGTAAACAATGCGTTTTATGAACTGTTCGGATGGGAAGACCGGGCGCTGCACAGTGATAATCTCATGGAAGTGGTGCGGCCGGAGGACAGACAGTTGTTTATGGAAACGATCGGACGGGCAGCAAGAACCAAGGGAAAGGCGGAGTGCGAGTACGGACGGCTGCTCAGAGACGGGCGGTCGATCTGGGTGCAGATCAAGCTAAAGTATATCAGTCATGTCGGCAATAAGAGCATTCTGGTCGGTTCCCTTACGGACATTACGGAACAGCGGGAAGTGGAGATGGAATTGAGCCGTTACCGGACAGCAATTCTAAATCATAAGACAGAGTACGGAAAAATCCTTGTGGTGGATGATGAAAAGCGGAACCGCGACCGGATACGCGCTGTTTTTGAGGACGAATATGAAGTCCTGGAGGCGGAAAACGGAGAAGCGGCGATCGGGCTGTTAAAGGAAAACAATTATGAGATCGATGTGATCTTTCTTGACCTTGCCATGCCGGTCATGGACGGGATCCGTTTCCTGGAAGAGAAGAAAAAGGATGAGGGAATGGAGGAGATACCGGTCATTGTCATTACATCGGATGACACTTCACAGAAGCAGATACAGGCGATCACACTCGGGGCGAGCGATTACATCGTAAAGCCGTTTGTAGGGGAGACGCTGCGCAAAAGAACCCGTAATGTGCTGGAATCCAAACGAAATTTAGAGAAGTATGTTCACGCGGCAAAGGAAAATATGAAAAAAGTGTGAAAAGCAAAAAAACCACTTGAAAAGTGGTTTTTTTGTCCCTATAATGTTTGATGTCAAACAAATAAGAAAAGAGATGAATCATGACAAAAGAGTATGTTTCCAGAAAACTGCATTCACTGTCCAATCTGATCATGCGCTACTTTGATAACTCCCCGATCAAAAAGAGTCTGGATCAGGTGACCGGCACCAACGGGTGGATCATCGGTTATCTTGCGGATCATGATGACAGAGTGATCTATCAGAAGGATCTTGAAAAGGAATTCGGGATCACGCGTTCCACCGCGTCGAAAGTGGTCAACCGGATGGAGCAGAAGGGACTGATCCGCAGGGAGTGTGTGGCGGAGGATGCCCGGTTGCGCAAACTTACCCTGACACCGGAAGCGTGGGATATTTTCCACAAGATGGAAGTGGATCACACCAATCTGGAGCGGAAGCTGATGAAAGGCTTCTCAGAGGAAGAAACAGAAAAACTGCGTGGGTATATTGACAGAATGTATGAGAATATGATGCAGTAACGGGACGATATAAGGAGGGAAAGAATGTTAAAGACATTAGGATCACAGATCAGGGAATTTAAAAAAGATTCCCTTTTAACACCGGTCTTTATGATTTTGGAAGTCATCATGGAAACAGTCATTCCGCTTCTGATGGCCTCTATTATCGATGACGGTGTAGAGAAAGGAGATATCCACCATATTTACATGGTGGGAGCCGCAATGGTACTGATCGCGGCACTCGGACTTCTGTTCGGTGTCCTGGGCGGAAAATACGGTGCAAGAGCGTCTTCCGGTTTCGCGCGGAACTTAAGAAAGGCGATGTATGAAAATATTCAGACATTCAGCTTTTCCAACATTGACAAATATTCGACGGCGGGGTTAGTCACCAGACTTACCACAGATGTAACCAATATCCAGAATGCCTATCAGATGATCCTGCGTATGTGTGTGCGCGCGCCGTTCAGTATGATCTGCGCGATGGTGATGGCATTTGCGATCAACGCGAAACTGGCAGCAGTCTATCTGGTAGCGGTGATCTTTCTTGGCGGATGCCTTGCGCTCATCATCCGTCAGGCAACAAAATATTTTAACCAGGTATTTGAAAAATACGATGACTTGAATGCCAGCGTGCAGGAGAACGTATCCGCGATCCGTGTGGTAAAAGCATATGTGAGAGAGGATCACGAAAAGAAGAAATTTAAAAAGGCAAGTGAGAATGTCTACCACATGTTTGTAAAGGCAGAGAGCCTGATCGCATGGAATACGCCGCTGATGCAGTTTACCGTATATGCGTGTATCTTGGGGATCAGCTGGCTCGGCGCGAAAATGATCGTTGCGGATACCCTGACAACCGGGGAACTGATGAGCCTTCTTACCTATTGTATGAACATTCTGATGAGTCTCATGATGCTCTCCATGGTGTTCGTTATGATCACAATGAGTATGGCGAGCGCGAGACGTATCACAGAAGTGTTAAATGAGGAAGCGGATATCAGAAATCCAGAGCAGCCGGTCATGGAAGTAAAAGACGGAAGCGTTGTATTTGACCATGTGAACTTCAGTTATAAGAAAGACGCAAAGAGCTATGTGTTAAAGGATATCAACCTGGATATCCATTCCGGGGAGACGATCGGTATCCTCGGTGGAACCGGTAGCGCAAAATCCAGTCTGGTCAATCTGATCACGCGTCTTTATGATGTGTCCACCGGAAAAGTTCTGGTAGGCGGTGTGGATGTGCGAGACTATGATCTGGATACTTTGCGCAATGAGGTGTCCGTGGTACTCCAGAATAACGTGCTGTTTTCCGGAAGTATTCTCGATAATCTGCGCTGGGGCGATAAGAATGCCAGTGAGCAGGAATGTAAGCGTGCGTGTGAACTTGCGTGTGCGGATGAATTTATAGAGCGGATGCCGGATAAATACCATACGCATATCGAACAGGGCGGAAATAATGTATCCGGCGGACAAAAGCAGCGGCTCTGTATCGCGAGAGCACTGTTAAAAAAGCCGAAGATCCTGATCCTGGATGATTCGACCAGCGCGGTAGATACCGCGACCGACGCAAAGATAAGAAAGGCATTTGCGGAAGAGATTCCGGATACGACCAAGTTTATCATTGCGCAGCGTGTATCAAGCCTTATGAATGCAGACCGCATCATTGTGATGGATGACGGATGTGTGAGCGGAGTAGGCACACACGAAGAACTGCTTGCGAATAACGCGATCTACCGGGATGTTTACGAATCCCAGACGGCAGGCAGCGGAGATTTCGATGAGAAAGGAGAGGAGTAAGATGCCGGGACCGATGAAACCAAAAAAGACCAAAGAACCGGGAAAACTGTTTATGCGTCTGATGTCTTACATATTTAAGAATTACGGGCTTGCGTGTGTGGTCGTTGTGATCTGTATTTTTATCACGGCGCTGTCCAGTGTGCAGGGAACCATGTTCATGCAGACACTGATCGATGATTATATCATTCCGCTTACCAAAAGCGCGAACCCCGATTTTAGCGGGCTGATCCATGCGATCCTCCGCGTGGCAGCATTTTACCTCTGTGGTGTAGTGGCGGCATACGCTTATACCCGGATCATGGTAAATGTCACACAGGGCACATTAAAAAATTTCCGTGATGATATGTTTTTGACGATGGAAACACTTCCGATCCGGTATTTTGATACACATGCGCACGGAGATATCATGTCCTGCTATACCAACGACATCGATACGTTACGGCAGATGATCAGCCAGAGTATTCCACAGCTGATCTCGAGTGTGATCATGATCGTAAGTGTACTGGTGTGCATGATTCGTTTAAATATCCCGCTCACGTTCGCAACGCTTGTCATGGTGGCACTTATGCTGCTTATCACAAAGAAGCTGGCAGGACTCAGCGGAAAATATTTTATAGAACAACAGAAAAATATCGGTATCGTCAACGCTCACATCGAGGAAATGATGAACGGGCAGAAGGTGGTAAAAGTATTCTGCCATGAGAAAGAAAGTATTGAGCAGTTTAACAAATTAAACGATGAACTCTTCCACAGCTCGGATAACGCGAACAAATTCGCGAACATCCTGATGCCGATCAACGCACAGATCGGAAATATCAGCTATGTGATCTGCGCGATCCTGGGCGGTGTGCTTGCGATCAACGGCTATGGCGGATTTACGCTCGGCGCGCTTGCAAGTTTCCTCACCTTTAACAAGTCGTTCAATATGCCGATCAACCAGGTCAGCCAGCAGTTAAACAGTGTGGTCATGGCGCTTGCGGGTGCGGAACGTATCTTTGCGCTTCTCGATGAAAAGCCGGAGACCGATGAGGGCTATGTGGAACTTGCCAATGCGACGATCGGACCGGACGGAGAAGTAAAAGAGAGTGAGAAGCGTACCGGAATCTGGGCGTGGAAACATTTCCATAAGGCGGAGGGAACGACGACCTACCGCAAGATGGAGGGCGATGTGGTCTTTGATCATGTGGATTTCGGTTATAATGATGAAAAGATCGTGCTACATGACATTGAGCTTTACGCGAAACCGGGACAGAAGATCGCGTTTGTCGGCGCGACCGGAGCCGGTAAGACAACGATCACCAATCTGATCAACCGTTTTTATGATATCCAGGACGGAAAGATCCGTTATGACGGGATCAATATCAACAAGATCAAAAAAGCAGATCTGCGCAGATCGCTCGGGATCGTTTTGCAGGATACCCATCTGTTTACCGGAACCGTAATGGAAAACATCCGTTACGGAAAACTGGATGCAACCGATGAGGAAGTTATGGCGGCAGCGAAGCTCGCAAACGCGGACGGTTTTATCAAAAGACTGCCGGATGGCTATGATACGATGCTGACCGGGGATGGAAAGAATTTAAGCCAGGGACAGCGGCAGCTGCTTGCGATCGCACGCGCGGCTGTGGCGGATCCGCCGGTACTGATCCTCGATGAGGCGACCAGTTCCATTGATACGAGAACGGAAAAACTGGTACAGCAGGGGATGGACCGTCTGATGGAAGGACGCACGACCTTTGTGATCGCGCATCGCCTTTCCACTGTGCGCAACAGTGACTGCATTATGGTACTTGAGCAGGGACATATTATAGAAAAAGGTACGCATGATCAGCTGATCGCGGAGGGCGGCAAGTATTACCAGCTTTATACCGGAAAAATTGTAAACGCATAAAAAACAATATGTGGAGCAGGCTATATCTGGACAACAGTTTGTAGCCTGCTCCTTTTTGGAATCATTCTTAATAGCAGACAAAAAGAAAAAATACAAAAAAACTATTGACAATTTGGAAAAATACGATATACTATAATCAAGAACCATTCCTAATAAGGAGAGCAGTTATGGCTGAGAAAAGAAACACACATCAAAAAAGAATGATTTTGGATACCCTCTGTGAAATGAAGAATCATCCGACTGCAAACATGGTATATGAGAGATTGCAGGAGATGGGATCCCATATCAGCAAGTCGACGGTTTACCGGAATCTTTCCGAGGCAGCAGAGGACGGGATCATCTTGAAGCTGGCGATCACCGACAGCGATGTGCGTTACGATGGAAATACGAAGCCGCATTATCATATCCGGTGCCGCAGGTGCAATGGGGTGTATGACAGTAAGATCCCCTATCAGGATTATATCGATGAGCTTTCCCGAAAGGAAGATGGTGAGACAATCAGCTGTCACATGATAGAATTTAACGGCATTTGCCGGGAATGTAAAGAAAGAATGGAGGACAATTAAAATGAAGAAATTTGTATGTCAGGTATGTGGTTATGTTTATGAAGGTGAAAGCGCACCGGCGGAATGTCCGGTTTGTCATGCACCGGCAGAGAAATTCGCGGAGCAGACAGGTGACAGAACATGGGCTGCGGAACATGTGGTAGGTGTTGCGAAGGGTGTGAGTGAGGATATTATTGCAGATCTCAGAGCAAACTTTGAAGGCGAGTGCTCGGAAGTCGGCATGTATCTTGCAATGGCGAGAGTAGCGTACAGAGAAGGCTATCCGGAAGTTGGTTCCTACTATGAAAAAGCTGCTTATGAAGAAGCAGAGCATGCTGCAAAATTCGCGGAACTGCTCGGCGAAGTGGTAACAGATTCCACCAAGAAGAACCTGCAGATGCGTGTAGACGCTGAAAACGGCGCGACAGCAGGAAAGGTAGATCTCGCAAAACGCGCGAAAGCTGCAAACCTTGACGCGATCCATGATACCGTTCATGAGATGGCACGCGACGAAGCAAGACACGGCAAAGCATTCGAAGGCCTGTTAAAGAGATACTTTGGATAAGAAGAGGCACAGAAAAATTAAAAAATCACAGAATTTTAGGGGTATGCAGATAATTTGCATGCCCTTATTTTTGTAAGGACAGCGGGAGAGGCGGATGCGTGCAAATTATGCAAAAAAATTGAATAAATTTTCTGGTGTGTTTTTTTCTCATACACAGATATTTTGATACCGTAAAAATGAGATGATACTTGAAAAAACAGCGTTCAGGTGATAAAATTTGATTAGAAAATTTTGCATGAGGAGGAAATAATATGCTGCAAAAGATAATGGAAAAACTGAACAAAAAGCAGCTGCGGGAAAGAATCTCATCGGCTATACTTTCAATCGCCCTGATTGTCAGTATCTCTGGTGTTATCGGAGCAGTTGCGATGCTCGTAGTGGGAAACCGCTATGATTATGCGTTGAATAATTATGGATTTTCACAGGGTGATATTGGAAAGATGATGGTTACATTCGCGGATACAAGAAGTAACCTGCGTGCGGTCATCGGATATGACGATCAGGATCTGGTGGACAGCTGCTATGACGCATATAGCACGAAAAAGCAGGCGTGTCAGGAATATGCGGACGAAGTAAAGAACACAATAGTAACAAAGTCGGAACAGGAAGTTTATGACCAGATCGTAACGGATCTGGATGCATATTTTACGGTTGCTGACCAGATCGTCGATATGGGAAAAGACGTGTCTGACGATGATTCGAGAGCAGACGCGCAGCTGATGGCGCAGAATGAGCTGGAATCGACATATGAATCACTTTATCAGGATATGGCTGATCTGATGAATGCGACTACTGAGGCTGGTGACCGGTTAGAGAAAATATTAAATATCGCAATGATTGTTTTACTGGTCGTTATTATCGCAATCAATGTATCCGCATTTTCCATTGCAAAAAAACTTGGAGATATCCTTGCGGTCAATATTGTAACTCCGTTGGATCGCCTGAGCGCACGTTTAAAGACATTTGCGGAAGGGGATCTTGCCGGAGAATTCCCGGAAATGGATACCAAAGATGAAGTTTCTGATATGGTAGATGTCGCAAAAGAGATGGCAGCAAACCTGGCTTTGATCATCAAGGATGTAAACCGTCGTATGGAACTGATGGCGAGAAACGACTATACCGGTACTTCCGAAATCCCGGAAAAATACCTTGGTGATTTTGCTTCCATGAATGAAGCGATCCATGTTATGAATGAGGATATGAACCAGACCATGCGCCGCATCGAGGAGGCAGCTTCCCAGGTATCCGCAGGAGCGGCAAACCTTGCGGAAGGTTCCCAGAATCTTGCAGAAGGATCTACCGATCAGGCAGGTGCCGTAGAAGAGCTGTTGGCATCTATCGCAACAATCACAGAAGGCGTAAATCATACGCATGAAAGTGCGAAGGAATCTTACGAGCTTTCCGTAAAATACGCGAAGGAAGCAGACCGGACACAGCAGGAAATGCACAATGTTACCAATTCCATGCAGCAGATGAGCGAAATGTCACAGCAGATCGAGAGCATCATCGGCGAGATCGAAAAGATCGCAGAGCAGACCAACCTGCTTGCGCTTAACGCTTCGATCGAAGCAGCGAGAGCCGGAGAAGCAGGAAAAGGCTTCGCGGTTGTTGCTACTCAGATCGGTAAGCTGGCAGACGAAAGCGCACAGTCTGCGGTTAATACCAGAGAGCTGATCATGAAATCCATCGAAGAGATTGAAAATGGAAACCGCGCAGTAGAGAAGACATCCGCAACGATCGCGGAACTGGTAAGCGGTATCAACGAAGTGGCAGAAAAGTCCAACCAGCTGGAGCAGTTATCTGAGACGCAGGCAGGGCAGATGAAACAGGCAGAAGGCGGTGTAAACCAGATTTCTGAAGTTGTGCAGAGCAATGCAGCGATCGCGGAAGAATCATCCGCAACAAGTGAAGAGCTTTCTGCGGAATCCGATTCCTTAAGTGATCTGGTACAGCAGTTCAAGCTGAAAAAAGCATAAACATTTATAGGATCTTTACCAAGTGTCCTTTTGGAGACAGAAGTTTCCGGAAGGGCACTTTTGCGTAATAGCGACGAGAAAAATGGACGCCGTTGTGGTACAAAACTGTAAAATAAATTGAAAAATGAGACCGTACATTGTATAATTGTAATATATAAATGCAATAGGTTTTTCGGAGGTTTTTATTTACATACAGAGTAAAGAGAGGTAGCGCTATGGGAAAATTTCTAACAGCAGGGATTATTCAAAGAGAGACGATTGTAAAAGTGCCACAGCTTCCGATTCAGTACAGTCGTGTGACACGTTGCTATGATACGATATTTGGCGGGATCGGCGGAGACGCATACAATGTTGCCAATGCATTGAAATGGCTGGGGGATGATGTGACTCTGGTATCCAATATCGGAGAGCGGGACAGCCATCTGTTTCAGACCAAACATCTGGATCCACGTTATGTGTTTGCCAGCTTAGAGCAGACACCGTCGGCAGTTATCTTTTATGACAGTGAGCGGAAACTGCAGACGTTTGAGGATATTAAAGATATGGAAGAGGTGCCGTATGATATGGCGCGTTTCGCGGAAGCGCTTGCGGAAGCGGATTTCGTGATCTTATCCAACACGAAATTCTGTGAGCCGTTTCTTGCGCCGGTCAAGGAAAGCGGAAAGAAACTGGTCGTTAATTTCAACGGACTCGATCGGGAAAATGAGCTGGATCAGAAGTTCCTGACCGCAGCGGATATTATATATATGAGCGATGACGAGATCAAGTCCGATCCGTATGAGGCGATGCGCATCATGAGTGAGGAGTACAGCATGGAGTGCGGAATCCTCGGAATGGGAAAAGCCGGGCTTTTGATGTATACAAGAGCGGACAATATGGTGGTACCGTATCCTGCGGTCCATATCAAAGAAGTGGTAAATACAGTAGGTGCAGGAAATGCGCTGTTATCCTGCTTTTTACATTATTATCATAAAAACGGAAATTATCACGAAGCAATCAAATATGCATTGATGTTTGCAGCGTACAAGATCGGTTATGTTGGTACATCTAAAGGATTTATGACGGAAGACGAGATGAAACTGTGGTATGATCTGATCTGGAATCGGTATAAATAACAAGGAGGAAATGGTGTGAAGGAAGAATTAAAGAGTCAGCTGATCGCGGAATTAAATAAGGCAATAAAACCAGAACAGGACAATGAGGTGGAGGATGATGGAAGGGTTCAGTACCATCAGGCGACACACACATTACAGATCAACGAAGAGGCGCATATAGCGGCAGAAAAGGAAGAAGAAGAAAAAAAGAAACCGGACGAGGACGAAATGTTTGAATCACTGATTCAGCGATTAAATGAACAGAAGCGTGAACATAACAAAAAGAACGGATCGGTTTCGTAAGATTTCTTTGGAAAACAAAAAGACGGCTTACGTTAGGATGCATGACGTAAGCCGTCTTCTGTAAGTGCGCCTTGCGGCGCACGTCTCTAATGGGTGAAAGTCCCTAATCCACCC